>Ga0209511_1002686_pt1 | contig 14322 bp, 16 predicted proteins | sample SSSSmetaG_FD_184141 | JGI IMG/M metagenome (GOLD analysis project Ga0209511, IMG submission 184141) | Glacier valley bacterial and archeal communities from Borup Fiord, Nunavut, Canada, to study Microbial Dark Matter (Phase II) - ​SSSS... | ecosystem: Environmental > Aquatic > Freshwater > Ice >...
TCTATTTCGTCGGGAGAAAATCAAATTGCACAATTTGAAACAGGCCAGATAGTGCCCGGGACAGCCCCCTTATGGAAAAAATATTTTGGTACTTTCACAATACCGCCCGGCGCAAATGTTGTAGTAATAAAAATGGATGATGTTACCAACGGAGGATGTGGTAATGATTTTGCAATTGATGATATTATGATAAAGGAATGTAGGATACTCAATCCTCCGAAAGTGATTACCGCCAGACCTGTTCAACCACTTGTGGTTAATACCTCACCTGCGATTAATAAAGTTGCAGCAAAGAATTTACCCAGCTTTCAGCCAGATTTAAAACCGGTTGTTGAGCAAAAAAGTATCAATAAAACCATTTCTGAAACTATCCAGTTAACCACCACCGTTAAACCCAATAATTCGCCAACTGTTATAAAGGAAAAATTTTCCGGGTATCAAATACCTGCACCCATTGCTGCAAGGGCTAACCCTTTGGTAAAACAAATTGAAACGGAAGAAACAGAATTGCTTATTGAGTTGTACGATAATGGTGAAATTGATGGCGATACTGTTACCATTTATCATAACAATCAATTACTGGTTTCTCATGCAGGTCTGTCAGAAAAACCTGTAAGGGTAAAAATTAAAATTGACAAAGAACATCCTCATCATGAATTTATAATGGTGGCAGATAATCTTGGTTTGATACCTCCCAACACTTCGCTGATGATTATTACTGCCAATACCAAACGGTATGAAATTTTCATTTCTTCCTCCGAGCAAAAAAATGCCAAAATCGTTATTGATTTAAAGGAATAGTAAACCATTGTGGTTGCTTGTTTAAATGCTATGATGAATGCTGAATTCGTGGGTTTGATATATAATTAATTAATCTTCTGTTATCACGTTGGTAAGCTATTTAAGCATAAGTAATTTGCAGTACATAATTCATTAATTTTGTAGATATTTTTGTGAATTGCAGCTCAGCATTTCCCTTATAAAATCTTTGTTTAAACTATGGCGAATATTCTAATTATCGATGATGAAAAAGCAATAAGAAAAACTTTATCGGAAATTCTAAGTTATGAAGGGTATAAAATTGATGAAGCTGCAGATGGCGAAGAGGGCTTAAAAAAATTTAGTAATTCTACCTATGATGTTGTGCTGTGTGATATTAAAATGCCGAAAATGGACGGTATTGAATTTTTAGAAAAAGCAAGAGAAGTTAATAGTGACGTTCCCGTTATTGTTATAAGCGGCCACGGTAATATTGAAACTGCTGTTGAAGCAGTTAAGAAGGGCGCATTTGATTACATCAGCAAACCTCCTGATCTTAATCGTTTATTAATTACGCTGCGCAATGCGCTCGATAAACAAACCCTGGTAACAGAAACCAAAGTATTAAAACGTAAAGTTTCTAAAGTGCAGGATATGGTGGGCACTAGCCCCGGCATTAAAAAGATAAAGGATACCATTGAAAAAGTTGCACCAACAGATGCTCGGGTTTTAATAACGGGGGAAAATGGAGTAGGTAAAGAACTTGTGGCAAGATGGATTCATGAAAAAAGTAACCGTAATACCGGGCCAATGGTTGAAGTAAACTGTGCAGCCATTCCCGGAGAATTGATAGAAAGTGAATTGTTCGGTCATGAAAAAGGATCTTTTACATCAGCCATTAAACAACGTATAGGTAAGTTTGAGCAGGCCAATGGCGGCACTTTGTTTTTAGATGAAATAGGAGACATGAGTTTAGGCGCACAGGCAAAAGTGTTGCGAGCCCTGCAGGAAGGAAAAATAACCAGGGTAGGGGCGGATAAAGATATTAATGTAGATGTGAGAGTAATAGCGGCAACCAATAAGGATCTGTTGAAGGAAGTTGATGATAAAAACTTCAGGTTAGATCTTTACCACCGGCTGGGTGTTATTATTGTACACGTTCCATCTTTAAATGAACGCAGCGAAGATGTGCCTTTATTGGTTGATTTTTATATTGAAAAAATTGCAGATGAATATGGCCAGACAAAAAAGATAATTGATAAAGATGCAATGGAAGTATTAAAAAATTATAACTGGACGGGTAATATCCGTGAACTGAGAAATGTGGTAGAGCGGCTTATAATTTTATCAGGAAAAAATATAACCCTGGAGGATGTAAACAATTATGTTTTGCCCAAATAATAATTGAGTTGCCATGAGAACGATTTACTGCATTAGTGGTTTGGGAGCAGATGAAATGGCTTTTTCACGCTTAAAAATACAAGGGTATAAATTGGTTTACCTACCCTGGTTATTGCCACACAACAATGAAACCATTGAGCAATATGCTACCCGCATGTGTGTTGGCATAACTGAGGAAAATCCAATACTTATGGGGCTTTCGTTTGGAGGAATGATGAGTATTGAAATTTCGAAAATATTACCGGTTGAAAAAATTATTCTTATATCAAGTATTAAATCTGCCGTTGAATTACCCTGGTGGATGATGGGTGCTGGTAAACTGCGGCTAAATAAAATAGTATCTATGCGGTCGTATAAAATACTGGAACCCATTCAAAACAGGTTTTTAGGCGTGAAGGATAAAGATGAAATTGAGATGGTACGTAACTACCGAAAAAACGCTCCAGAAATTTATACCAACTGGGCCATCAACCAAGTGCTTAACTGGAAAAACAATTGGCAACCTCCGACAATCTTTCACATACATGGCGACAATGATAAAATGTTTCCTATCAGAAATGTTTCGCCTACTCATATTATAAAAGGTGGAGGACACTTTATGATTATGAACAAAGCAGCAGAAATAAGTGAATGCATTAATGGAGTTATTTAGACATAAATTTTATCGTAACGCAAAGCCCCGGCCTGATTGAAATGATGGTGTAAAGATGGTCATCCGCTCCGGCAGAGAAGTCGCAAGTAGTTGTCATGATGTAACTAAGCCCTTACAATAATTTTTTACATAAAGTGTTTTACAACACCTATTCAATTATTTAGATAGTTTTTGTGTTAAACATTTTAAAACATTTTTTGTATAAAACCTTATCACAAGGTTAATTATGGTATTTTTGGCGCTGTTAAAATTTTACTTATGAGTATTGGCTGGATTATTTTTATTGTGGCTGCCATAGGCTGGCACATTGGTTTGTATGGCATGTTTAAAAAGGCAGGCATAGAACCCTGGAAAGCACTCGTACCATTTTATAATACCTGGTGCATGGTGGAAAAAATGAGGTTACATAAAGTATGGTTTTTTTTACAACTGATACCTATAGCAGGGCAGTTTATTTCCATCTGGATTACCATCAAATTTGTAGAGCACTTTGGACGCTTCGGATTTTTACATCACGCTGCAACTGTACTAATTCCCTTTATTTATTTTCCCTACCTCGGTTACTCAAAAGATGAAAAATATGCAGGAGAACTGGTAGTAAATAATTATAAAAAATCCGGCACACGTGAGTGGATAGATGCTGCAGCATTTGCAGTAGTGGCAGCAACCCTTATTCGTACGTTTGTTTTTGAAGCATATACCATTCCAACACCCTCCGAAGAAAAAACATTACTGGTAAACGATTTCTTATTTGTAAGTAAGTGGACTTATGGACCACGTATTCCCAATACACCGATTGCAATGCCTTTTGTACATCATACGATGCCTTTTGTAAATGTAAAAAGTTATAGTGAAGCCATTCATATTCCTTACACAAGGTGGTTTGCAAGCCCGGTGCAGCGCAATGATGCGGTGGTATTTAATTTTCCTGCCAATGACACATTGATCAATGATCCCATTGTAGACGGACAGCAGCAGTTTGGTTCGCAAACTACCTACTACCAGGAAATTAGAGATGAAATGAACCTGGGACATCTTACAGAACAAAAGGCCAGAGAAGATGTGTGGAATAAATATGGCGATATGATTATTACAAGGCCTGTTGACAAAAGAGAAAACTTTATTAAACGTTGTGTAGGTATAGCCGGAGATACGATACAGGTTATTAATGGCGCTCTGATGGTTAACGGAAAGCCGCAGGATTATTTTCCAGAAGCGCAACGTTATTATAAAATGACTATTCCACCCAATACACCCGCATTGGATAGCAAAGAAAATGCAGAGGAAGTGTTGTTACCTATGGGTATTCATGTACGTTGGGAGCAGAAGGATATACAACAAATAGGTAATAATATTTACCTGGTAAATATCACCAATGAAGAAAAACAACAGTTAAAAATTACCACCGGTTACACAATTACAGATTTTTTATATCCTGTTGAAAACAGGCTATTCCCATACTATGATACTACGAGGCAATGGAGTTCTGATAATTATGGTCCTTTATACATACCAAAAAAGGGAGCTACCATTGAGTTGAACGCTGATAATTATACCCGTTACGAACGCTGCATCCGAACATATGAAAGCAATGAGCTGGAAAATAAGGGTGGTAAGATATTTGTAAATGGTAAGGAAGCTACCAGTTATACTTTTAAAATGAATTATTATTGGTTAATGGGTGATAACCGTCACAACTCTTTAGATAGCCGCTATTGGGGTTTTGTACCCGAAGACCATGTGGTAGGTAAGGCTTCGCTAATTTGGTTTAGTTGGGAAGGTGGTCCACGCTGGAAGCGGATTTTTAAATGGATAAAATAATTTTTTTAGGGTACTATTTAATGTTTAATTTAAAAATATAAAATTCCTCCCGATAGCAATGTTGGGAGGAATTTTTATCTGATTGCTTTTATTAATTAAGTGCCTTTATGCTTCATTATCAGGCAATCAAAAAATAATATCCATGATAAAGAAAGAAATTCCCTTTACGGTAGAAATTTATGCAACTTCAGAAGAATTAACAACCGCTGATGCTACTTTATTAGCAAGTGCCAGGACTATTACTTCGGCCGCTTATGCTCCTTACTCAAATTTTAAAGTTGGTGCAGCAGCGATGTTATCGAATGGCAGCATTGTAACCGGTACCAACCAGGAAAATGCTTCTTATCCTGTTGGCATATGTGCGGAGAGAGTGTTACTTTCTACAGTAGCTTCACAATTTGGAGGAGTCGGTATCATAACTATGGCCATTAGTTATGATAATTTAAAAGGAGAAAGTAAGCATCCCATTTCGCCGTGTGGTATTTGCCGGCAGAGTTTATCAGAATATGAGCAAAGGACGAATCAGCCTATAAGAATTATATTAAGTGGCTTGAGTGGCGAAGTTTATATTATTGAGAAGGCGCAGCATTTATTGCCGTTAACTTTTAGTTTGCTGGATATAAAGTAGCAATTGAATTACCAGTATTTAAAATAAGGTTTGTACGCCATAAGCAAATTTTCTTTCATGTTCCAGCAACCATCTCTTACGCCATAACCCGCCACTGTAGCCGGTTAAATCGCCATTGCTGCCAATAACCCTGTGACAGGGAACTACAATGCTTAATTGATTTTTTCCATTTGTTGTGCCTACCGCTCTTATTGCTTTTATATCTCCCGTTCGTTTGGATAATTCCAGGTAGCTAATTGTTTTTGCGTAAGGGATTTGCTGTAAGGCAGTCCATATTTTTTGTTGAAAAGCAGTACCGTTTTGCTGAAGTGGTAAATCAAATTCTCGTCTTGTTCCATTAAAATATGCGGTAAGCTGTTGTTTACAATTTTTAATTAAAATATTGCTGTCATCAAATATTTCTTCTGGTGGCGTGACTGTTTTTTCATCTTCAAATATCAAAGAGGTTATCATTTCGCCATTTACTTCAATTAAAATAATACCAACGGGAGAGTGCAAAGAAGAGATGATTCTGGTCATAAAAATGTATTGATAAATTTAAATGAATTAATATTGCCAAACTAAAAAAAATACGATTTCTTTGATAAAGAAATTACAAGTTATGAGTACCGCTAAAACTGAAACCAGGTTCATAGAAAAGGCGATGAATGCCATTGCAGATCCATGCAGGTTATCTATACTTCAGGAAATTTCCCGCAAAGGCGAAATATGTTGTGGTGATGTACAGCAGCTTACAGGGCTTTCTCAGCCTACCTGCTCACATCATATTAAATTATTGTCAGATAGTGAATTAGTAGAGTGCCGCAAAGAAGGCCGCAATCATTTTTTTACGCTTAATAAAAATAATTTTAAAAAAGTAAGTATTTTTTTGGAAAGGTTTTATGAGTTTTAGCCAATACGGCAACCGTTATCAGCAGGCTGTGCCGGTTGTAGCAGCACCACTTCATTTTGTTGGTTATATACACCTAGCACGAGGCATTCACTTAAAAAATTGGCAATTTGTTTTGGTGGAAAATTGACTACCGCTATAATTTGTTTACCAATCAATTCCGTTTTTGAATATAAGTTGGTTATTTGTGCAGAAGAATTTTTAATTCCTGATTCACCAAAATCAATTTTGAGTTGGTAGGCTGGTTTTCTGGCATTGGGAAAATCAGTCACTTCTAAAATAGTTCCCAGCCGCATGTCTATTTTTTCAAAATCATCCCAATTAATCATAAGTATAGTTTTACCTGCAACGTATTTTGTAATATTGAAAACTAAATAATTTTTATGGTATTACAAATAAAACAAGCAAGTATTGACGATATAAATATTGTTGCCCCATTGTTTAATGCGTACAGAATATTTTATAACCAGGCTAGTGATATGGCTGGTGCAACTAACTTTTTATACGAAAGAATAGTAAAAAATCAGTCAACCCTTTTTATTGCTTTTATTAACGGCGAAGCAGTGGGCTTTACACAATTGTATTCCATATTTTCATCTGTATCTTTAAGGCCAGCTTTGTTACTAAATGATTTATATATTGCCGAAAGGGCCCGTAAACTTGGTATTGCTACAGCTTTGCTTAATAAGGCAAAAGAATTTGGCAAGCAAAATAATGCAGGATGGCTATTATTGTAAACAGCCTTCGATAATTATAACACACAATCTCTTTATGAAAAAAATGGATGGATAAAGCAGAATGATTTCTTTTTCCAGTTTTACCTGTAAGGATAAACAGCAAGATTTTTTGTTGTTATTCTAATTAATTAATGTCAGAAGTATTTACAACAGCATCTAAATTTAGTGGTCCGTAAATATGTGGAAATTCTTCATTTACCGAAGGCGCAAGATCATATTTTAATAAGGCTGTTAATTTAGTTTCATCAATATGCAGCAACAAAAGGGCTTTTTGGTTTTGGTAATATCTTTCCAATACACCCTTTACCTGTTCTGCTTTACTGGTATGAATAAATCCTTCTGTCTTTAAAGATACAGGTTCATAAAATCCCTGTTTAAGTACATTTTGCCAATCTGATTTTGATACAACATGGTAGATCATTCGTCAAGTAATTTTACAAGTATTAGTAGCTCTTCCATTTTATAGCGGTTAAGGTCGTTGTCATAACACTTACTCAATTCTTCCAGCAAAAATTGAATAATCTGTCTGTTATTTTTTGCTTTAAAATACGAGGTTGTAGGAGGTACGCTTATTCTTTTGAAATAACTCTCTACATCTTTATGAGAATATATTTGACCATTAAGAGGATCAATATAAAAAATTATTTTTTGTGAGGAATGGCCTACGGGATTTAAAAACTCATATTGTGAATCAAAATAACCTAAAATAAATTGGCGGGGAATATTGATCGCTTTTACCGGAATGTCCAACAATTCACATAACACCAGGTAAATAATTCCATTGCTGATAGCATTGCCTTTTTTTGTTTCGAGCGTTTTATTTATTAAAAAGTCTTCTGGTTGATTGTAGGCTATTTCAACACCCTTTTGTTTATAGTAATTATAAATAATACTAGTTAGTACGTTGACCTGTTCAAGGGGAGTAAGGTAATTATTTAGTTCCAGCCATATATTCCTTCTCATTTTCTCTATCTCCTGTAAAGCTTGCAGGGACTGCATTTCAGGATAATGATATTGTGCAGTTAACAAAGCTCCCTGCAATAATTCAACACTGCCGTTCTTCCAGTTTACAAAATCACCTGTAAGGTCATCAAAGTGTAATTTGTGTATTAATAGTTCAATCCGTTCCTGTACTTCTTCGTTGATTGTATTTTCCCAAAGGTCTTCCAGATTAGGGATGATGGCCTTGCCAAAGGAAATTATTTTATTACTCACACTACTGTACACATCATTATCCGGATCGTCTATTAAATGAAAGAGGGCTGATATTTCTTTGTTTTCTACCAAGGTTAGTTATTTGTAATTGAAATTCGTTAAATGCAGTTAAATAAAGAAGTTAAAATTTTCCACAGCGATGTGATTAACTTTAATTCAGTGCTATTTTCTTTAACGGGTTTTAATTTTTTACCAGGTATCCAACTTCAGCGTTAAATGATAAATAACTTGAAAGCAATTGTTGAAATATTAAATGTTCATCAAACTTAAAAACCCTTTTTGGGATAATGATTGCTTCGAGTGAACTATAAAATAAAAAATAATACGCTTCGTTTTCTTGTTTTTTTATGAAGGCGGGCCATTGAAAAAGACGTACTGTAAATTCATCCTTTAATGTAATACCAGTTTCGGAAATGGTAATATTGGTTGTGTTAAACAGAGCTGCATTTTCAGGATCATTACTTATTTTGTCGGCTTGTTGCCTGATAGACGAACGTACACCTGTGATTGATAATACGGAGGTTAACAATATAAAACTAATAACTAAAAAGGCAAACCAGCTACTCCTGTCAAATAAGCCGGTAAAATAAAATACTGCAGTAAATAAAATGATGGTACTCATTTGCCTCAGATAGTAACGGCTTCTACTTCTCTGCCTACCAGGTGCATCCCAGGTTACAAATATGTAATAATTGTTGTAATCTTCCCTTGTGATAGCAAATTGTAAATTCAGCATATTATAATATCTGATTGTACAGAAATAACAGTAGCTTTATTTGAAATAAACAGAAATAGGGGTGCTTTATTTCAAACATTACATGAAATGGATTGATTTACTTTTTCTTTGCTACAGTAGTTTTCTTTTTTGAAGTACCAGGTTTTGTTGCTGTTGTTTTTTTCTTAGCAGGGGCCTTTTTATCAAATGCTTTTGGCTCCTGGGTTAAAATTATTTTCTTTACTTCATCTAACTCAATAATAGCAAGTTCTTCAGCAGTAAATTTTGCATTGGCTTTATTTGAACCTAGTTTCAGCATCTTCTTTCCAAAGCGAATAAACGCACCCCAACGGCCATTCTCAATCGCAATCTTTTCTTCGGGCCATTGTCTTATAAAACGGGTTGCTTCCTTCTCCATTTTTTTCTCAATCAACTCATTGCAATCCTGTTGGGTAAGCATATCAAAATTATATGCTCTTGGTATGTTTATAAACAAATCATTCCATTTAATAAACGGCCCAAAACGACCTTTCCCTTTAGTGATTGGTTTTTCATCATAAAACCCTATCGGAGCATCTTCTTTTTCTTTAGCATTAATAATTTCAATGGCTCTGTCCAATGTAACTGACCATAAATCTTCTCCTTTGGGAATAGAAACAAACTGTTCGCCAAATTTTACATAAGGACCAAAGCGACCAATATTTACACTTATTTCCTGGTTATCGTGTTCGCCTAAACTTAGTGGCAGTTTAAATAATTCCTGCGCTTCTTCAAGTGTAATTGTTTCAATGCTTTGCCCAGCCTTTAATTTTGCAAAACGGGGTTTTTCTTCATCTCCCTGACTGCCAATTTGCACCATAGGGCCATAACGTCCCATTCTTGCAGTGATGGGTTTGCCATCTTCGGCTACCCCCAACGTTCTTTCGCCAACTGCACGAACAGCAGTTTCCAGCGTGTGTGCAACACCGGTGTGAAAGGGGTTGTAAAAGTCTTCCACCATTTGGCTCCATTGCATTTTTCCATCAGCAATTTCATCAAACTCCTTTTCAATGTTTGCAGTAAAAGAATAGTCCATCACTTTTGTAAAATGCTGATTTAAAAAATCAGTCACCACCAAACCAAGGTCGGTTGGAAACAACTTTGATTTTTCTGCACCCGTATTTTCCTGTTCCATCAATTTTTCGATGGTATTGTTCTTCAATTTTAAAATTCTAAAGGTTCTTTTTATGCCTTCTTTATCTTTTTTCTCAACATAAGTTCTTTTAATAATGGTAGAAATAGTAGGGGCATAAGTGCTTGGTCTTCCAATACCTAATTCTTCCATCTTCTTTACCAGCGAAGCTTCTGTGTATCTTGCAGCATGCTTTGTAAATTTTTCAGTAGCGGTCATTTGGTTAAAGTCAAGCACTTGGCCAACAGTTAAATTTGGTAACCGGCTTTCACCTTCTTTTTCATTATCTTCTTCTTCCTCCTCATCTGTACTTTCCATGTACACTTTTAAAAAACCATCAAATTTTAATACTTCACCGGATGCTGTAAGTTCTTCATTATTGGTGCTGATATTTATTTTGGCTGTAGTTTTTTCCAGTTCAGCATCACTCATTTGCGATGCAATGGTACGCTTCCAAATCAGTTCATACAAACGTGCCAGTTCGGGATCATTCACCGTATGGTTTTCCATATAGGTTGGTCTGATGGCCTCATGCGCTTCCTGTGCGCTTTCGTTTTTATTTTTGTACTTGCGTATTTGTAAATATGCAGGGCCGTAGCTTTTTGCAATCTCCGCTTTAATACCATCCATGGCAGTTTCGCCCAGGTTTACGCTGTCGGTACGCATGTAGGTAATCTTTCCACTTTCGTATAATTTTTGTGCCAGCAACATGGTTCTTGTAACACCATATCCTAATTTTCTGCTAGCTTCCTGCTGAAGGGTGCTGGTAGTAAAAGGTGCAGCAGGCGTACGTTTACCTGGCCTAACCTGGATATCTTTTACAGTATATTTTGCTCCGATACAACTTTGTAAAAATTTTTCTGCATCTGCTTCTGCATTGTATTTCCCACCTTCAGCCTTAAAGCCAACCGTTTTATAATTTAAATCTGTTGCCGCTAAAGCTGCTTCTATTTTAAAACTCCCTACTGCCGAAAACTGGTTGATTTCTCTTTCTTTTTCTGCAATTAATTTTACTGCAACACTTTGCACACGGCCTGCGCTTAAGCCGCCACTCATTCCTATCTTTCTCCACAAAACCGGGCTTAATTCAAACCCCACCAATCTATCAACAACCCTTCTTGCCTGCTGTGCATTTACCAAATCCATGTTAATCGTACGTGGATTTTTCACCGCTTTTTCAATAGCAGGCTTGGTAATTTCATGAAAAACAATGCGCTTGGTTGTTTTGGGGTCAAGGTTTAAAACCTCTGCCAGGTGCCAGCTTATACTTTCCCCCTCCCGGTCCTCATCCGAAGCCAGCCAAACTTCATCACTGCTTTTTGCTAGACTTTTTAATTCTTTAACCACCCGTTCTTTATCTGCAGGAACAATGTACTTGGGCTTAAAATTATTATTGATATCAATGCCCATATCATTTTTTTCAAGGTCACGGATATGACCAAAACAACTTTTTACCTGAAAATCTTTTCCTAAAATTGCTTCAATTGTTTTTGCTTTCGCAGGGGACTCAACTATTAACAGATTCTTCGCCATAATTTATTTTTTACCACTGTTCATACTAACAGAGGAACAGGGAGTTGGAGTTTTTATAGTAGCCTTCATACCCAAAAAAAGTGTACGGAGGATTTAAATATTTATTTTACAAACATTTTATCAATGTCCAAAATAGTTGTGCCAGTCACTTATATGTGTACCGTTTTTAGCACATTCTTTGAAATTTCAGTATAAACCCAAATCGCTTTTTTTATAAAATATGAAGTATTCTGCACCACAAATTCAAATGCAATATTAGTTTAAAATTGAAAAATCAAAATATTTGTTGCAAACAGCAGGAGGTTGCAACAAATATAATCTCAATGCCTGCATCATTTAAAGTAATTGGTTGCGTGGTAATTTTAATCATACAAAGCGTTTGTTATTACTTGTGTAAAAATGATAAAATAGTATGTTTAAAGAAAGGCAGCTATCTTATTCTGTACAGTAATATCCCTATAAATTTTTCGATGCCCTAATCCTTTGGTGATAACAAATTCAATATTTGGAAAGCCTTCCTCTTTTACCTTTAAAACATCTTTTAAGGGCGTAATATCATCCTCTTCATCATGTATCCATAATATGCTTGCGGTAATATTTGTCATAGCTCTTTTAATAGAGTACCATTCCGTTGGCTTGCCACCTCTGTCAAAAATTATTTTATCAAATGCAGCTCTTACACTTTTATCTTTAATTCGTAACATTTCAAAAGCACTGTCAATTGCTGTAGTGGTTTCGGTAGCGGGAGCTATAAAAACGATTTTAGTATTTTCATTATGTGATTTTTTTTCCAATGTAAGACTTAGCGCAATACCGCCGAATGAGTGTGCCAGAAAACCATTCATTGGGCCATACAATTCAATCACTTTTTCAATCATTTGGCTGTATTCCATAGCATTGATTGTTTTGCCCTCGCTATTGCCATGTGCCGGTGCATCAAAAGCCAGCACCTGGTAGCCCTTATCTATCATTACAGCAATGTAACTGTAAAAATTATGAGCCGCTGAACCAAAACCATGTAATATTAAAATCTTGTGGTCTTTTTCTTTGTTCCACCTGTACCCTTGAACATTTAATCCATTTAATGAAAAATTTACTAACTCTGCAGAAACAAATATGGCGGGTTTTCTATCGGGAGATTTTAGAATGGGTGTACAAAATAATTTGAATGCAGCTGTTGCAGTTTGTCTTTTTGAAACAAATGACAGTAGTTTAAATTTTGTTCTTATATAACTTAATCCTAATTTTTGCTTTAATTTCATAACAAACAAAGATAATAACATATGAAGGTTGTAATTGTTGGTGCTGGTAATGTGGCTTCGGTATTGGGAAGACTGATTAAAAAATCGAAACATGAAATATTACAGGTTATTAGTCGTGATGCCGCTAGTGCGAGCGTATTGTCTACAGAATTAAACTGTGCTTTTGCTGATAACAGAGGTGTGATAGACAAGACAGCTGATCTCTACCTTATAGCAGTTACAGACACTGCCATGAGTGAGCTTGATGAAACCTATTACCTTGGAGATAAACTGGTGGTGCACACAGCTGGTTCTATTTCTAAAAATGTTTTAAAAAATATTACCAATAGATATGGTGTGTTATATCCTTTGCAGAGTTTGCGCAAACAAAATATGGATTTGCATCAGGATATACCTTTGCTGGTTGATGCCAATACAGAGGAGGCAATTACAATATTACAGAATTTTGCACTTACTATTTCAGGCAATGTTAGCATAGCAAATGATGAGTTACGATTAAAGCTACATGTAGCCGCCGTATTGGTAAGTAATTTTACAAACCATTTGTATACATTGGCTTTTGAGTATTGCAATAAAGAAGGGGCAGACTTTAAATTGTTATTACCTTTAATTGAAGAAACTGCATTGCGCCTCCGCAACCATGTCCCTAATGAAATGAGAACCGGTCCTGCCATTAGAAAAGACATCAAAACACTGGAAAAGCATTTACGGTTATTGGCCGCATATCCCAAAATACATCACATATATCTGAAAATAACAGACAGTATTATGGACCAGTAAATAATTTATTTCCAGGTAAACACAATGTCCGTTTGCACCTTATACGGATCTTTTAATTTGCCGTTTTTATCCATGGGATCCTCTACATAAATTTCATATGGTGGATGAATTGCTTTTTTCTTGTGGTCTTTTATCCAGTCCTGTAACACTGTATAGGCCTGGCCTGTCAAATCATACGGGCCATAAAAATGCGCTACTATCACACTATCCACTCCAATTTGTTTAAGTGTTACACCAGCAGGTAATTTAGCAGGTTTCTTATCAACCGGTATACCTGCTTCAAAAAAGAAAGGGGCTTTTTGGCTCTTGTACCAGGCCATCGGGGCACCGGTTACTTTTAACCCATTCTTTTTAATAACAGCTGCCAGTTTTATATTATAAACAGCACCTAATTTAATGGCAATACGTTCGCTGTTAGCGGCACTGTCTTTCATACAAAGTACTGTGTATTTTGTAGACAGGGTATCCATTATATTTATTACGGGTGCTTTTTTTGCAGGCATACTTTCTTCTTTTTTGGCAGGTTGTTTTATAACACTATCCTTTTTTATTGAAGGTTCAACTTTTTTCTCTGATGCGTTGTTACAGGCGTTCAGCATAAGGATTATTGCAGCAAAAAAAAATGTAGCCGCAGGTATCTTCTTGTGTTTCATATAACAGTGTTTGTTTATTAAGAAAGCGAAAAATAACGAAATGCTTTTTTAATTGCAAATAATTTACACCGTTAGTAAAAGTTTGGTTCCTTATCATATCATTTTA
>Ga0209511_1002687_pt1 | contig 14309 bp, 9 predicted proteins | sample SSSSmetaG_FD_184141 | JGI IMG/M metagenome (GOLD analysis project Ga0209511, IMG submission 184141) | Glacier valley bacterial and archeal communities from Borup Fiord, Nunavut, Canada, to study Microbial Dark Matter (Phase II) - ​SSSS... | ecosystem: Environmental > Aquatic > Freshwater > Ice >...
CTCAAGGTTCTGCTCGAGAACCTGTTACGCACCGAAGATGGTGCAAACGTGACCAAGTCGCAGATTGAGGCGTTGGGATCGTGGATTCCCACGGCTGAGCCGGACACCGAGATCCAGTTCACTCCCGCACGCGTGATCATGCAGGACTTCACCGGGGTTCCCTGCATCGTCGACCTCGCCACGATGCGCGAGGCGGTATCCGCCCTCGGGGGCGACCCGAAGAAGATCAATCCGCTTGCTCCAGCCGAGCTCGTGATCGACCACTCCGTGATCGCCGACCTGTTCGGCTCCGAAAACGCCCTCGAACGCAATGTGGAAATCGAGTACGAACGTAACGGTGAGCGCTACCAGTTCCTGCGGTGGGGCCAGACCGCTTTCGATGACTTCAAGGTCGTGCCACCCGGAACCGGAATCGTGCACCAGGTAAACATCGAGTATCTGGCCAGGGTCACGATGACCCGCACGGTCAATGGCGTGCTGCAGGCCTACCCCGACACCTGTGTCGGCACCGACTCGCACACCACCATGGTCAACGGCCTCGGCGTGCTCGGCTGGGGCGTCGGCGGCATTGAGGCCGAAGCGGCCATGCTCGGCCAACCCGTCTCCATGCTCATTCCTAAGGTTGTCGGTTTTAAGCTCACCGGCGTCATCCCCACCGGCGTAACGGCGACGGATGTCGTTCTCACGATCACCGAGCAGCTGCGTAAGCACGGCGTCGTCGGCAAATTCGTCGAATTCTACGGAGCTGGCGTCGCGGCAGTGCCCCTGGCCAACCGAGCCACCATCGGAAACATGAGCCCCGAGTTCGGTTCCACCGCTGCCATGTTCCCGATCGACGACGTCACCCTCGACTACCTGCGCCTCACGGGCCGCAGCGAGGAACAGGTCGCACTCGTAGAGGCCTACGCCAAGCTCCAGACTCTCTGGCATAACGCGGACTCCGAGCCGACCTTCAGCGAATATCTCGAGCTCGACCTGACTACGGTCGTGCCGTCGATCGCCGGGCCGAAGCGGCCCCAGGACCGGGTGATCCTCTCGTCGGCCAAAGCCCAGTTCGCGAAGGACCTCACGAGCTACGCCGAGATCGAGCACGACCTGGTCGACCTCGGCATCTCCGAATCGTTCCCGGCCTCCGATCCGCCGAGCAATCAGCCGGAGGATGACCACAACCTCCATCGCCACACCCATGTCAGTCACGCGCCGTCATCTGTTTCACGCCCCACCGATGTCACCACGAAGTCCGGCCTGAGTTACACCCTCGACCACGGGGCCGTCGCTGTCGCGGCGATCACCTCGTGCACCAACACCTCAAATCCCTCAGTCATGCTCGCTGCGGGACTCCTTGCCCGGAACGCCGTCAAGAGGGGCCTCACGTCCAAGCCCTGGGTCAAGACGACCCTGGCGCCCGGTTCCAAGGTAGTCACCGACTACTACGCGAAGGCCGGCCTCACCGACGACCTCGAGGCACTCGGTTTTTACACGGTCGGATACGGCTGTACCGTCTGCATCGGCAATACCGGTCCGTTGATCGAAGAGGTCACCGACGCGATCAACAAAAACGATCTCGCGGTCACCGCGGTGCTCTCGGGTAACCGCAACTTCGAAGGCCGCATCAGCCCCGATGTGAAGATGAATTACCTCGCGAGCCCGCCGCTTGTCATCGCTTACGCCCTCGCCGGTTCGATGAACTTCGACTTCGAGACCGACTCTCTCGGCACCGGCAGCGACGGCACAGAGGTCTACCTCAAAGACATCTGGCCGGATGCCGCCGAGGTGCAGTCCACTATCGACTCGTCGATCGACACCGCGATGTTCACCAAGGAGTACGGCGAGGTCTTCGACGGCGACGAGCGCTGGCGCTCGCTTCCGACGCCGGACAGCGAGGTCTTCGAGTGGGACAGCGAGTCGACCTATGTCCGCAAGCCCCCGTACTTCGATGGGATGACGCTGGAGACCACTCCGGTCAGCGACATCGCGGGAGCGCGCGTGTTGGCGAAGCTCGGCGACTCGGTCACCACCGACCACATCAGCCCGGCTGGCAATATCAAGGCCGACAGCCCTGCGGGGCAGTACCTCGCCGACCACGGTATCGACCGCACGGACTTCAACTCCTACGGGTCGCGTCGAGGAAACCACGAGGTGATGATCCGCGGTACTTTCGCGAATATCCGTCTGCGCAACCAGCTCCTTGACAATGTCGAGGGTGGATTCACCCGCGACTTCACGCGGGCGGATGCGCCCCAGACGTTCATCTACGACGCCAGTCAGAACTATCAGGCCGCGGGTACGCCGCTTGTGATCTTCGGTGGCAAGGAGTACGGCTCCGGCTCTTCGCGTGACTGGGCAGCGAAAGGCACGAGTCTCTTGGGTGTTAAAGCGGTCATCGTGGAGAGTTTCGAGCGCATCCACCGCTCGAACCTGATCGGGATGGGTGTCGTGCCGCTGCAATTTCCGGCGGGAGAGAGCTGGGCGACCCTCGGCCTCGATGGTACCGAGGTCCTGAGCATCTCAGGTCTCGAGGAGCTGAACGAGGGAACCACACCGAAAACCGTCCACGTCACTGCGGCCCCGACCGAGCACTCCGCCGCGGGCAAGCAGACTGTCGAGTTCGACGCGGTCGTGCGCATCGACACCCCCGGCGAGGCGGACTACTACCGCAACGGGGGCATCCTCCAGTACGTTCTGAGATCGCTGGTTTAGGCTGCTCTGGTGAGCCTTTTACAGAGTATCCACGGGCCCCGCGACCTAGACCGACTCTCGCAGGAGCAGCTCATCCTGCTTGCCGCAGAGATCAGGGAGTTCCTCGTCAGGGAGGTTTCCAAGACCGGCGGTCATCTGGGGCCCAACCTCGGGGTCGTAGAGCTCACGATGGCTGTTCATCGGGTCTTCGATTCCCCGTACGATGCCATCGTTTTCGACACCGGACATCAGTCTTATGTGCACAAGCTGCTGACCGGACGCCAGGACTTCAGCCACCTCCGTGAGCGCGGTGGTCTGGCCGGCTATCCGCAACGTTCCGAGTCCGAGCACGACATCGTCGAGTCCTCCCATGCCTCCAGCTCGCTGAGCTGGGCGGACGGTATCTCGCGGGCGTTCCAGATGACCGGTCAGAAGGATCGCCATGTCGTTGCGATCGTCGGTGATGGTGCGCTCACCGGGGGAATGACCTGGGAGGCGCTCAACAACATCAGTGATGACAATTCGCGCAATCTCGTTATCGTCGTCAACGACAACGGGCGCTCATACGCCCCGACCATCGGGGGCATGGCACGCTTCCTCAACGACGTACGCACTCGTCGCTCCTACCGCAGTTTCAACGCATCGAGTCGTCGTTTTTTCGACCTCTTCGGCGCGCCTGGGCAGGCTCTCTACCGCGGTATCCGGGGCGGAACCCATGGCTTCCTCAGCCGTTTCACCAACAACGAGGCGTTGTATTCGAACCTTGACATCAAGTACATCGGTCCGATTCACGGTCATGACGTCCATGCGATGGAGGAGGCACTCACGCAGGCCAAGAATTACGGTGCCCCGGTGATAGTCCACGCCATCACCCAGAAGGGCAAGGGCTTCGAGCCAGCCGTGCTCGACGCGGCAGACCAGTTCCATGCCGTAGGCCACATCGACCCCGAGACGGGTGAGCCCATCGGTGCCTCGGACAAGCAGTCCTGGACCTCGGTGTTTGCCGAGGAACTCGTGGTTCTCGCTGACAGCAACCCCACCATCGTCGGGATCACGGCGGCAATGCTCCGCCCCACGGGCCTCCAGCCCCTCGCCTCCAAATACCCGGAGAGGGTATTCGACGTGGGGATCGCGGAGCAACACGCGGTCACCTCTGCCGCCGGGCTCGCGTTCGGTGGCCTGCATCCGGTGGTCGCGCTCTATGCAACATTCATCAACCGGGCATTCGACCAGGTGCTGATGGATGTCGCGCTGCACAGGGCGGGCGTGACCTTCGTGCTCGATCGGGCCGGTGTCACCGGGCCGGATGGACCGAGCCATCACGGCATCTGGGACCTCGCGATCCTGCAGGTCGTTCCGCACATCCGCCTCAGCGCTCCACGGGACGCAACCCGCCTGCGCGAAGAGTTGGGCGAGGCTATCGCTGTGGCGGATGCTCCCACCGTGGTGCGGTTCTCCAAGGGGAGTGTCGGCACCGAGATCGCCGCGGTGCGCCGCCTACCCGACGGTGTTGACGTGCTGAGCGAAGCTTCCCGAAGGGATGTGCTCATCATCACGGTTGGACCGATGGCCGAAATCGGGCTCGAGGTGGCCATGCGTCTAGCCGACCAGGGCATCGGTGCGACCGTCATCGATCCGCGCTGGGTGGTGCCGGTGCCGAAGAGCGTGATTACGCTGGCGGCGAAGCATCGTCTCGTCGTGACCATCGAGGACGGCATCCGGGTCGGCGGAATCGGAACCCGTATCCGCCAGGAGCTTCGTGCGGCAGGCGTCGACACGGCGCTCAACGAACTCGGGCTGCCCGACGAATTCCTCGAGCATGGATCTCGCGCTGAGATTCTCGCAGAGGCGGGACTCACCCCCCAGCGGATTGCCCGGGACGTGGTCGAGCAGGTTCTCGGAAGCAAGGTCCCCGTGGCACGCCCGCTCACGGGTGGAGCACAGGAGGAGCGTTCGCTGGGATCGGACCGTTCGTAGTCCGATTTCCTCCCCGAACGCCTCGGATCCGCCTCGGCGACGCTGCCCCGAGGTGCGAAATCCATGCATTTCTGAGGTCGGGAACGGTGTGTTGGGACCAACACACCGACCGTCAACGAGGACTGCATGGATTCCGAACAGGGACTAGTGCTGGTTAACACCGCGCAGCACCGGCAGGTGGAAGGTGTCGTTGAAGACCCGCTCCGAAGCTCCGACCCGGTCGAGGTAGGGGGTGACCCCACCCATCTGGAATGGATAGCCCGCACCGAGGATGAGGCAGAGATCGATGTCTTCCGCTGCCTCCACCACCCTGCCCTCGAGCATGCGGTGCACCTCGTCAGCTAAGCCGTCTTCGATGCGGGTGCGAAGCTCGTCCGCGGTCATCGGCGTGGTGCCTCCGGCAACGATGGCACGGGCCTTCTTGTCGACGCCGGTCACCCTTCCCTTGGAATCGCGTTCGAAGATGTGACCGAGCTCGGCGAGTTTGTGCAGGTTCTCGCTCTGGAAGAAACGCTCGGGGAAGGCAGCGTGGTGGGTGTCGAGCACATGAGCTCCGACCGTGAGCCCAACCAGCTCGAGCAACTCGAAGGGAGTCATCGGAAGCCCAAACGGTTTCGTCGACTCCTCGACGACCTCGAACGGAGTACCGGTGTCGACCGCGTGCATCGCCTCACCAAGAACCTTCGCGAGAATGCGGTTGACCACGAATCCTGGGGTGTCGGTCGTGATCACAGCGTTCTTGAACAGCTTCGCGGCGGTCACCATCGCCGTAGAGAGCGTCGCGTCGTCCGTCCGGGGAGTCTTCACCACCTCGACGAGGGGCATGACGGCCACCGGATTGAAGAAGTGAAACCCTACGAGGCGCTCCGGATGCTTCAGCCTGGCACCGATCTGCTCAACCGAAAGCGACGAGGTGTTCGTCGCGAGCACGGCGGTCTCCGAGATGTACTGCTCCACATCGGCGAAGACGTCCTGCTTGACCCCGAGTTCTTCGAACACGGCCTCGATCACCCAGTCACAGGCGGCGAAATCGGCCTTGTCGGTGGTGCCCGTGACGAGGCCCTTCAGGCGGTTCGCCTCATCCGAGGAGATGCGCTTCTTGGCCAGAAGGGCGTCGATCTCGTCGTGGATATAGGTCACGCCCTTATCGACGCGCGCCTGGTCGAGGTCCGTGATCACCACGGGTACCTTGAGCCGGCGCACGAAGAGCAGCGCGAACTGGCTGGCCATGAGACCCGCTCCGATCACGCCGACCTTGGTCACCGGCTTTGCGAGGTTCTTGTCCGGTGCGCCTGCCGGGCGCTTGGAGCGCTTTTGTACCAGGTCGAATGCGTAGATGCTTGCTTTGAACTGGTCGCCGGAGATGAGGTCGGCGAGCGCCTCGTCCTCGGCGGCGAAGCCGGTCGCCCGATCCGTGTTCTTCGCGGCTTTGAGCAGCCCGAGGGCCGTGTAGGGAGATTTGGCGACCCGTCCGATGCGGCTTTCGAGCATCTTGGTCGCGACTCCGATCGCGATGTCCCATTTGACGGCGCGCTCGATCTTGCCAGGGGTGTTGGCGCGCTTCACCGTGGTGGTGCCAGCTATCACGCTGTCGGCCCAGGCGATGGAATGCTCGAGGAAGGAGACGGAATCGAAGATGACGTCGGCGATTCCGAGGTCGAAGGCCTCCTGCCCGGTGAGCATCCGGTTGTTCTTCAGCGGATTTTCGATGACCACCTTCAGGGCATTTTCGATACCGATCAGGTTGGGCAGCAGCCACGCGCCGCCCCAGCCGGGGATGATCCCGAGGAAGACCTCGGGAAGCGCCACGCCCGGAGCGTTGCGGTCGATCGTGCGGTAGTCGGCGTTGAGGCCGATCTCGAGACCACCGCCCAGGGCGAGCCCGTTGATGAACACGAACGACGGCACACCGAGATCGCTCAACTTGCCGAGGGCATAGTGACCAAGTTCGGCCATCTGCTTGCCGACGTCCCGGCTCGTGATCGAGCCCACCTTGGAGAGGTCGGCGCCGGCAGCGAGGAAGAACGGCTTGCCGGTGACGGCGACACCGGCGATTTCTCCCCGCGCGGCGCGTTCTTTCAGCGTGTCGAGGGTCGCGGCGAATTCGACCAGCGTGACCGGACCCAGCGTGCTGGGACGGGTGTGATCCCGACCGTTGTCGAGGGTCACGAGGGCGAGGGTAAGACCGGAGGAGATCGGGATGTCCCGCACATACGAGTGAGTGACAACCTCATCGTCGGATGCTGCGATGAGTTCCGCGAACCTGCCCTGCGTTGCGACGTCGGTCATTTCTTCTTCTTTCCGTCGAAGTACGGGTTCTCCCAGATGACAGAGCCGCCCTGGCCAAGACCGACACACATGGCGGTCAGGCCGTAGCGAACATCCGGGCGCTCCTTGAACTGGGCGGCGAGCTGGATCATCAGGCGCACGCCAGAGGAGGCAAGCGGATGGCCCATCGCGATGGCCCCACCCCACTGGTTGACGCGAGGGTCGTCATCGGCGATGCCGAAGTGGTCGAGAAGCGACAGCACCTGCACCGCGAAGGCTTCGTTGAGCTCGAAGAGACCGATGTCGGTGATTGACAGGCCAGCTTTCTTGAGCGCCTTCTCGGTCGAAGGCACTGGACCGATGCCCATGATCTCGGGCTCGACGCCGGCGAAGGCGAAGCTCACGAGCTTCATCTTGGCGGTGAGTCCCAGCTCTTTGGCGGTGGCTTCGCTCGCGAGCAAGCTGATGGTTGCGCCGTCATTGAGCCCGGATGAGTTGCCCGCGGTGACCCGCCCGTGAGGGCGGAACGGCGTCTTCAAGCCGGCGAGACCCTCAAGAGTGGTCTCGGGTCGCAGCGCTTCATCACGGGTAGCGAGACCCCAGCCGGACTCGGAGCGGATCGATACCGGAATCAGGTCGGGCTGGAGCTTGCCGTTGTCGTAGGCTGCGGCGGCCTTCTGCTGGCTCGCGAGGGCGAACCTGTTCGACCGCTCCTTGGTCAGCTGGGGAAAACGGTCGTGAATGCGCTCGGCGGTCGATCCCATGTTGAGGGCCTCACCGCTCACGAGCTTCTCCGAGAGGAAGCGCGGGTTCGGATCCGCACCGAAGCCCATCGGATGACGGCCCATGTGCTCGACGCCGCCCGCGAGTGCGAGGTCGTAGGCTCCGAAGGCGATGCCTCCGGCCAGCGTGGTTACCGAGGTCATCGCTCCGGCGCACATGCGGTCGATGGCGAATCCGGGCACCGACTTCGGCAGGCCCGCGAGAAGCGCCGCGGTGCGGCCGAGGGTCAGGCCCTGGTCGCCCTGCTGGGTGGTCGCAGCTATTGCGACCTCGTCGATCCGGTCCTTTGGCACTTCCGGGTTGCGCTCGAGCAAGCCCACGATGGCCTTGACGACCAGATCGTCCGCTCGGGTGTTCCAGTACATTCCCTTTTCGCCCGCGCGTCCGAAGGGGGTACGAACCCCATCGACGAACAGGACTTCATGTCGCTCGGCCACACTGCCTCTTTTCGTTCATAGATAACGGGAAAGAGCTTAATCCCGCGAAAATCGCGACGAGCATCGTTTGACTGTTCCTACGAAACAGGCTCGACGCCCAGTTCGATCGTTTGGTTGGCATCGACAAAGGCATCGAGGATCACCTGTGCTAAAGCGTCAACCTGCCACTGGCGCGCTCCCAGCCCGACCAGGGCGGTATGGATGCCCTCGACGTCGAGCGGATGCGGGGGGGACCAGGCGAGACGTCGCAGTACTTCGGGCGTCAGTATGTTCTCAGCCGGGATGTTGACCTCGGTCGAGACGAGTGCGATTGAGGCGCGGGCGGCCTTGAGCCGCTTATCCGCCTCGGGATTGCGGTCACTCCAGACCCTCGGCGGGGGAATCGCTTCACTCGCGACTCTCAGGGCGGGCAGATCTTCCGTGGTGCGTCCCACCTCGACCGCAGCCCACCACCGCGGGAGTTCCGAGCGGCTCGCGCGTCCGTTGAACTCGCGCAGTGCGGCGAGGCCGTGGCGGGATTCGGGTATCGCTTTTGCGGCGGCGATGAGTGAGGCATCCGGAACCAGGCGGCCGGGAGCGGTGTCGATTTTGCGGGCGAAGGTGTCGCGTGCCTCCCATAGCTCGCGGGCCACGGCGAGATTGCGCGCGCCTCGCACGGTGTGGAGGCCGGACAGCCGGCGCCAGGCATCTCCGGTGACGATCTTCGCTTCACGCGTGAGCACGGCGGAGAATTCCTGGCTGGCGATCTCTGACTTACCGGCGTCATCAAGGAGGGTGGCCATCGCGTCCCTCAGGTCGGGGAGCAGCTCGACGTCGAGCGCCGCGTAAACCAGCCAGGCCTGCGGAAGGGGGCGCGTCGACCAGTCTGCAGCGGAGTGCTCCTTGGCAAGGTGGATTCCGAGCAGGTCTTCGACGACGGTGCCGAGTCCGACCCGCGGGAGCCCGGCAAGCCGCGCGCCGAGCTCGGTGTCGAAGATGCGGGTGGGATCGAGTCCTACCTCGCGCAGGCAGGCGAGGTCCTGGCTGGCGGCGTGCAGGATCCACTCCTCGTCTCGGATCACCGTATCGAGTTCCGCGAAAGAACCGATCGCCGGTGGATCGAACAGGAATACGCCGGAACCTCGACGGAAGATTTGGATCAGGTACGCCCGCTGTGAGTAGCGGAAGCCGGAGGCACGCTCTGCATCGATTGCTATCGGACCGTGTCCCGCCGCGATGGCCGTGACGGCCTCGAGGTATTCTTCGCGGGTCTCGATGACATGCACTTCGACGTGGGGGGCCTGTTCCTGCTCGGCGGTGGAGGCCGACACGGGATCACCGGTGACGGCGGGCTCCGGCTCGCGTTCGGGCACACTCACGGGCGCTTCGGCACGGCCATGTAATTCCGTACCCTCGAGAAACACCGGTCCTATTCCGGTATCACTCACGTCCGTTCTCTGCGGGCCGCTAGCACACTCACTCCTTCGACAGCCGGCGGCAGTCCCGCCAGCATGCACAGCAATTCCCCCCAGCCTTCCACATGTGAGGTGATGTCGTGGGCATCGAGTGGAGTCCACGAGGCGCGGAGCTCGATTTGCGCACCATCGCCCTGGGAGGCGAGCTCACCGAACCCGGTCGAGATGATACGGGTGGCCGTGCCCGATTCTGCGGTGTAGCGGGCGCCACGCGCGTCCAGGGCGTCGACGAGCCACGACCAGGAGACGTCCGCGAGGAAAGGATCGAGACCGATGTCAATTTCGAGTGGAGCCTGCGCATAGCAGACGACACGGAAGACACCACCCCAGGCTTCCGGGGAGGACGGGTCGTACAGCAGGATGAACCGGCCGGTACCGAGATCGGAATCCGAGTTGTGCCTCGCCGGCGTGACATCTGCGGCGAGTGCGACGCTGTAGGGAGCGAGGTCTCCGCCGGGGGAGGGTATCTCGGTGAGGACGAGTTCCGAACGCAAGGATGCGCGGCGGATCGCGTCGAGCGCGGCGCGGAAGGGGGCCGGCTCCGGTTGTCCTGCGATCTTTTCGGGCACGAGTGAAGACTAAAGTTTGCCTGTGGCAGATTCCCGGCGGCACGCCGTCAAAGCATTTCCCTGGCTTCCCGTCGCACTCGCAGCGATCGGGGCAGTGGTGACAATCGCAACACTCGCGGTAGCCGGAGTGACGCTCCTCGTCGCGCGCACTGTCGTGACGCCGCCGAGGCGTCGCCCGGAGGACACGCGAATCCTCTCTGTGGACGGCGCGGGAGACCTGGTGTCGCTGTCTTCGACCGTGGACTCCCGGTTGCCCGGTGAATACAGCCTCTTCTTCGCCGACGGAAGCGGTCATGCGCGGGTGGGCGACATCGTCGCGGAGACCCCGGGTACCGTCATCCGCAGGCTCCTCCGTGTCGACCGCGGGGATCTGGCCCACGCTCGTCGCGGCCGGTTCAGCGGCTGGTTCTACACCGGCCCGGCCGACCTCGGCTTTCCCTTCGAGAACGTCGAAATCCAGACGGAACTCGGACCTGCTCCCGCCTGGCTCGTGCCGGCGGAGGCGCCGAGTAGTCGGTGGGTGATCGGGGTGCACGGCCGCGCGGTACGCCGCGAGGAGACCCTGCGGGCGGTGCCTGTCTTCCGGGCCGCCGGTTACACCTCGCTGCTGGTCTCCTACCGCAACGACGAGGATGCCCCGGCCAGCCTCGATGGGCGATACGGGCTCGGCGATACCGAGTGGCACGACGTGGAGGCTGCCATTCGGTTCGCGGTGGATCACGGCGCGACAGATGTCGTACTCATGGGCTGGTCGATGGGAGGAGCGACGGTGCTTCAGACCGTCGCCCGCTCCGAGCTCGCGGGGGTCGTGCGAGGCATAGTGCTGGATTCACCGGTGATCGACTGGGTCACGGCATTGCGCTTCCAGGGGGAGCTTCGTGGACTGCCGAACCCGATTCGCTCGGCAGTGATCGCCCTGCTCGGTATGAAGTGGGCGGGTCGGCTCACCGGGCAGCACGTGCCTATCGATCTGCCACGGCTCGACTTCGTGCATCGTTCCGCCGACCTGCACGTGCCCATCCTGCTCATGCACAGCGATGATGATGGGTTTATCCCCTCCACGGCGTCGCTCGCCCTCGCGGCCGCGCGTCCCGACATCGTGACCTACGAGAGATTCACCGTCGCCGGTCACACCAAACTGTGGAATTTCGACCGCGTTCGGTGGAACGACGCCATCGCGCACTGGCTGGCGACTGCGCCGTTGTAGCAACCATCGCGATACTTCAGTCGAGGACTCGCCAGCGTGCATAGAGAGTGCTGGTGTCGTCGGCTAGCAACTGCGTGAGCCCGAGGCGATGCGCCGCGATCGGGGAGCTTCCGAACATCGGAAGGGAGACCCCTCCGACAGATGGGCTCGTGGAGAGACACAGCTCGTCGACGAGGCCGGCATCGAGCATCTGTGCCGCGAGTGATGGCCCGCCTTCGCAGACGATTCGGCGGAGTCCGCGCGCCCGCAGTGTGGACACGATGTCGATGGCAGACATCCGTCCAGCGGTGTCCGGTACGACGACGATCTCCGCGGTGGGCAGGCCGGCACGAGCGGTCTCGGCGACCGCTGACGGACACAGCACGAGCGGGGTGAACCGATCGGGTTCCGCGGTGAGGCGGTGTCCGCCGAGTTCCCCGGTGCTCGTGACGATGGCGAGGGGTGCTGTGCGAGGCAGCTGGTAGCCCTCGGCGCGCACGCTCGCCGCGCCCACGAGCACCACATCGCTGTCGCGCCGGATGACACCGAGAATCTTGCGATCCGCGCGATTGGTAAGCGTTTCCGAGGTGTCGTCCCCTCCGGCGGCGCTACCGCTGACGCTCGCTACGAGATTGATGCGCAGGACATCGATGCCGGAAAGCGCGTATAGCTCACCGAGTCGCGCGCGCGCATCCGCTGCCTCGAGTTCGATTGGCTGTCCGGTTTCCGGGAACAGCCGCCGCACGATCATGCAACGATCCTCTCGCGCACCTGGCGCTTCGCGCGCGCGAGCATCGCGGTCATCCCGCGGATGCGCAGCAGGCTGACCGCCTCAGTCAGGCCGATGGTGTTGGGGAAGTCGTCGGGTACCTCGAGCACCTGGTCTACCGTGAGCCCCGCGAGCCCCTGGGCGAGAATCGACGCGAAGCCGCGGGTAGTGGGTGCTTCCTTGGGTGCGGTGGCGTGAAGGTGCACGATTCGATTCTCATCCACCTCCACGAAGATGGAGACCGGCGACTGGCACTCCACAACCCGTTCGAGCAGATCGGGATGATCCGTATAGCGCGGGGGCAGCTCGGGGAGTTCATTGGCGAATTCGAGCAGCAGGAAGAGCCGATCGCCCTGTTCGAGCTCGAGGAAGTCCTCGCGGATCTGGGCGAGGGATTCGGGCAGTGCGCTGCGGGTCATAGGACTCCAGTATTCCATCAGCCGGTGTGCGGCTGGCTGTCAGTGGATCGGTACTGGGCCGGGCTCGGAGCCTGTGGCGATCGGGACCCGCACTGCGGAGCCCCATTCCGTCCACGATCCGTCGTAGTTGCGCACGCCCTCGAAACCGAGGAGGTGAGTGAGCACGAACCAGGTGTGAGCGGATCGTTCGCCAATGCGGCAGTAGGCGATCACATCGTCGTCGTCGGCGAGGCCGGCGCCGGAGCGGTAGATCGCATCGAGTTCGGGGAGGGCTCGGAAAGTGCCGTCCTCGGCGACTGCTTTGCCCCAGGGCACATTCTGTGCGCTCGGAATGTGTCCGGCGCGGAGCGACCCCTCCTCCGGGTAGGCGGGTGCTGTGGTGCGCTCCCCGCTGAACTCCTCGGGTGAACGCACGTCGATGAGCGGTTTGCCAAAGTGCGCGAGCACGTCATCTTTGAACGCACGGATGGCGGAATCATCGCGTTCCACCACCGGGTAGTCGACCGCGGCCGGTCTCGATGTCGCAGTGACGTACTCCCCCTCCTCGGCCTCCCATTTGGCACGGCCTCCGTCGAGCAGCCGCACGTCTTCATGGCCGAAGAGGGTGAAGACCCAGAGGGCGTAGGCCGCCCACCAGTTGTTCTTGTCACCGTAGATGACGACGGTGGTGTCCCGGCTGATGCCCTTGGAACCGACGAGGGCGGCGAACCGCGACCCGTCGATGTAGTCGCGTTCGACCGGGTCGTTGAGGTCGGTATGCCAATCGATCTTGACCGAACCGGGGATGTGCCCGGTCTCGTAGAGAAGCACGTCTTCATCGGATTCGACGACGACCAGACCGGGTGTGCCGAGGTTGGCGCGAAGCCAGTCGGTGCTGACGAGACGGCCGGGGTGGGCGAACGCGGTGAACGTGGGTGATGGGTCGACCTCGACGGTCATGTGGTACCTCCGGTTTGCGCCTTCTCTGGCGGCGATTTGCCTGCGGGCAGGGAGCTAGGCTCATAACTGACCGTTCTCGAATCTACGCACTCGACCTGAGCGACATCTCGATTCCGTAAGAGTTCGACACATCTCTCCGCAAGCGTAAGGGCCTTTCGACACGTGACCGCCGAACAGGTGATTTCCCGAGGCAGCCTCGTTGACCGCGACTCCTCAATCACCGCTGCGGAGATGGTTCAGCACCTGGTGCCCCCGCGCCAATTCGAGACGGCAACGCTCGATTCCTACCGGCCGGACCGGGACTATCCGTCGCAGGGCGGTGCCGTCGCGGCCATCAGGGACTTCGGCCATGGGTTTTCGTCCAAAGTCGGTGGCATGTTCTCCCGGCGCAAGGCTGCGGTGGAACTGCCGGGGGTGTATTTCGACGGGGGCTTCGGCGTCGGCAAGACCCATCTGCTCGCGGCACTCTGGCATCTCGCTCCCGGGCGCAAGTATTTCGGCACCTTCATCGAGTACACCGCCCTCGTGGGGGCCCTCGGCTATGCCGGTGCCATCGCGCAATTGAAAGGCGCGACGCTGGTCTGCATCGACGAGTTCGAACTCGATGACCCGGGGGACACGCGGCTGATGTCCCGGCTGCTCTCAGAGCTCGTCGCCTCGGGGTCCCGTATCGCCGCGACGTCGAACACGCCTCCCAACGCACTTGGCGAGGGCAGGTTCGCCGCCCAGGACTTCCTCCGCGAGATCGATGCACTGGCCGCGCGCTTCACTACCCTGCGCATCGACGGGCTTGACTATCGCCGGCGCGATATGGAGGGTCACGCGGTCA
>Ga0209511_1002692_pt1 | contig 14298 bp, 15 predicted proteins | sample SSSSmetaG_FD_184141 | JGI IMG/M metagenome (GOLD analysis project Ga0209511, IMG submission 184141) | Glacier valley bacterial and archeal communities from Borup Fiord, Nunavut, Canada, to study Microbial Dark Matter (Phase II) - ​SSSS... | ecosystem: Environmental > Aquatic > Freshwater > Ice >...
TATCAGCCCCGTCTTCATGGTCCCAACGCTTGCCCTGCCTGCCCGCCGCCTGGAGCCCGCCGACCTGGCCTGGGCCACGGCCTTGCTCGAAGCCGCCGGCGCCGACCACCCGGTGCTGGCCTACTGCTGCACCGGCCCCGACGCCGCGGGCCAGCGCTTGTGGTTGCTGGAGCAGCTGCTGCGCTTCGGCCTGCGCCACGGCCGGGTGTACACCAACGCGCCCGCCAACGCGCTGGCCGTGTGGCTGGGGCCCGGCCACCCGGCGGCTACGCTGTGCCAACTGCTGCGCACGGGCCTGCTGCCCGCCGTGCTCTGGCGCCTCGACTGGGCCGGTTTCCAGCGGCTGCGCCACTACCTGGTGGCCACGGCCTGGCTGCGCCGGCACAGCGTGAACGCGGCCGGGCACTATTACCTGTTGGCCCTGGCTGTGGCCCCCGCCGCCCGCGGCCGCGGCCTGGGCCGGCGCCTGCTGCATGCCTCGCTGGCCGCCATGCAGGCCCAAGGTGCGCCGTGCTACCTCGCCACCCAACGGCCCGCCGAGCTGGCGTTTTTCCAGCGCCTGGGCTTTCGGCTGACGGGGCAGTGCCTGGCCGGACAGGACGCCGCCACCCCTACCAACTGGGGCCTGCTGCGCGAAGGGCAGGCCTGACGCTGGTCCCGCTATTGCTGAATATTTCTCCCTGAAAAAGTCATCGCATGAAGAATTTCCTTGCCTTGTTACTGCTGTTGGTGGCCCTGTTGCTGGCCCGTGCCAGCCGGGCCCAAGTGGAGGTGGGCACGCTCGCGCCCAACGCCAGGGCGGCCCTCGACATCCAGAGTCCCGCGAACAATACCGGCCTGCTCATCCCGCGCCTCACCGCTGCCCGGCGCACGGGCATTGCCAGCCCGCCTTAGGGCCTGCTGGTGTACCAGCCCGACGGCACCGCGGCCGGCAACCCCAAACCGGGTTTTGGTACTACACCGGCACCGGCGGCTGGGTGTTTGTAAGCCCCGCCTGCGGCCCGCCGCCCGGCCCCGCCCGCTGGCCGCCGAATAAGCCGGCGCCCGGGTGTCTGACAAGTCGGATTTACTGTGTTGCACTTCATTTCTTTTCAACCCTTTTTCCGTTTTCACTGATGTTTAGTTTACACCGTTCCCTGCTGGTGGCCGTAGTATTTGCCGCCCTGCCGCTTGCTGCTCAGGCCCAAGCCCGCAAGCCGGCCCCCAAAGCCGTGGTCAAGCCTGACGCTAAACCCGCTCCGAAGCCGGCCCCGCCGGCCCCGCCGGCCCCGTCGGCCCCATCGGTTCCATCGGTTCCATCGGCCCGTGCTACGCCGCCCACGCCGGCCCCCGTGCCGCCCCGCGCCGCTGCCGCCAGCACCGGCCCTTTCGAGGTGGGCACCAACGCCTTGAACGTGGGCATCGGGCTGGGCAACCGCTACGGCTACGGCGCGGGCGTTTTTGGGGGCAGCTCGTCGGTATCGCCGGCCATTAGCCTGTCCTTCGAGCGGGGCATCCTGCCGCTGGGGCCGGGCGTGCTGGGCGTAGGGGCCTTCGTGGGCTACCAGGGCGCGAGCTACGACCTGGGCGGCGGCGACAAATTCAAGTACACCGACGTCATCGTGATGCTGCGCGGGGCGTTTCACTACCCCGTCACCCCGGAGTTCGACGCCTACGGCGGGGTGGGGCTGGGCGTGCGGCACGCCGGGGTGTCCTTCGAGGGCAACTCGGTTTACGGCGCCCTGGGTACGGCCAGCGCCAATGAGCTTGCCTCGGGGCTGTTCGTGGGCGGGCGCTACTTTTTCACCCCCGGCATCGGGGCCTTCGCCGAGCTGGGCTACGACCAGACCTACCTGAAAGTAGGCCTCGCGGCCAAGTTCTAGGGCTTGGCCCGGCGGTGTGCCGGTCAAGGTCGGCGTGGGCTGCGGGCCTGCCGGATTCTGCCATGCCGAGCTAATTTTTAAGTTGATTTTCTGGCTAAGAACTCGCAATTCTTTCCTCTTCCAACCGCACTTTTTTTGTCTGCATGAAATACATTTCTTGCTCTCGAATTCTTCGTCCGCTGATGCTGGCCGGGCTGCTGGCCCTGGCCGGCCGGGCCCGCGCCCAGAGCGTGGGCATCGGCACGGCCACGCCCGATGCCTCGGCCGCGCTCGAAGTCCGGGCCGCCAACAAGGGCCTGCTCATCCCGCAAGTCAGCCTCACGGCCCTCACCGACGGCACCACCGTGGCCAGCCCGGCCACCGGTCTGCTGGTTTTCAACCGCAACGCCGGCCTGGCGGGCGGAGTGGGCTTTTACTACAACGCCGGCACGGCCGCCGCAACACCACCGGCGAAAGCAACGTGGCCGTGGGCCACGGCGCGCTGGCCGGCGGCACGGCCGCCTACGCTAACGTGGCTATCGGCGACTCGGCGGCCAACAAGCTTACCACCGGTACCGGCAACGTGTTCGTCGGCGACGTGGCCGGCCAGAACGCCACCGCCGCCGACGGCACCGTGGCCGTGGGCCGCTTCGCGGGCAGTGCCCTCACTACCGGCGACGCCAACACGTTTGTGGGCCGCCTGGCCGGCAGCAGCAACGACTATTCCGACGACAACGCCGCCTTCGGCTTCAACGCCGGGGCCACGGTCGTGGGCAGTGGCCGAAATACCTTGCTCGGCAGCGGCGCCGACGTTGCCAACGCCAACGTGGGCACCGCCATTGCCATCGGCTACAACGCCATCGTAGGCAACAGCAGCACCATGGCCTTCGGTAACTTCAATAAGCAGCAGTGGGTGTTCGGGCGCAGCACGGCCGGCAGCGCCAACTACGCGCTGCAAGTAGGCGACCCCTCCCTCACCGTCAACGGCAACGGGGCTTACCTCACCCGGGGCGGCGTCTGGACCAACGTGTCCGACATCAACCTGAAAGAAAATATCCAGCCCATCGAAGGCTCCCAAGTGCTGAGGCTCATCCGCCAACTCCCGTTGAGCCGCTGGACCTACAAGGGCACCGAAGGCGAAACCCACCTCGGCCCCATGGCCCAGGACTTTTACCGCCTCTTCCACCTCGGCCTGAACGACACCAGCATCAGCACCGTGGACCCCGCCGGCGTGGCCCTGGCCGGCGTGTAGGAGCTGGCCAAGCAGAACGATGCGTTGAAAACGGAGAACGCGCAGCTGCGCCAGCAGCTGCAGGCCGTGCAGGCTGGCCAAGCCAGTACCGAGGCCCGTCTCACCGCTTTAGAGCAGGTCATGCGGCCCGTGCCCGCTGCCCCGGTGGCCCAGGCCAGCCGGTAGCCCGCGCCGGTCAGCCTCAGTAAATTCCCCTCAGCTCGTTTTCTCCCTGCATCGATGAAAGTCCTGCCTTTTTTGCTCTTGTTCAGCCTGCTTGTCATCGCCGCGACCTCCAAAAAATACGCGGCCGCCAACCCAGCCACGCCCGCCGCCGGCACCATAGCACTCAGGGCCGGGGCCGTGCCCAATACCAGCACCGCCGGCTACCGCGCCGTCAGCAGCGGCAGCTTCAACAAGTTCCGGTAGGGCGCTTGCTTTCCAACCCACCACAGGGTGTTTCATTGCCGGCAACGAATACAACGGCCGGCGCAGGAGTCGCGACCCGCACGCCCAAGATTGCGAGTTGATACTTATAAAGTAACTAATTTATAGTCATTTATCGCCTGCGCGCCAATCTTTCATTTTTCTTTTTCTGCAACTCTTACCGATAAAAACAATCTTCTCGGCCGCCCTGCTGCTTGCCAGCATGAACGCCACTGCCCAAACACTTCCCGCCACGCCCCAGCGCCCTGTCACCGATACTTATTTCGGCAAGAAGGTGGTCGACAATTACCGCTGGCTCGAAAACCTGGACAGCCCCGAGGTGCAAACCTGGTTCCGGGCCCAGGCCGACTACACGACCCGGTTGCTCAACCAAATTCCCGGCCGCGACAGCCTCGTGAACACCTTCGTGCGCTACGATGCGCTCAAGGCCGCGCGCATCACCGACCTTACGCGGCGGGGCGGGCGCTATTTCTACAAGAAAACCCTGCCCTCCGAAAACGTGGGCAAGCTTCACTGCCGCACCGGCGAAACCGACCCCGAAAAGCTGCTTTTCGACCCCGGCACCTACGCCGTCGGCAAGAAATACGCGGTGTCGTACTTCGTGCCCAGTTAAGACGGCCACAAGCTGGCCCTGGGCGTGGCCGAGGGCGGGGCCGAAATCTCGACCTTCCGCGTGCTCGACGTTGATACCCGCAAGCTGTACCCGGAGCAGATTTACCCTTCCTGATTTGGCGTCAGCGGCTGGTCGCCCGATGGCAAAGGGTTCATCTACACCGCCCAGCGCACCGGCGACCTCAAGTCGATGGACATGTTGCAAAACACCCGCTCGTGCTACCACGCCCTGGGCACGCCCGTGGCCCAGGACCGGGAGCTGTTTTCGCGGGCCAAGTACGCGCGCCTGCCCATCAAGCCGGCCGACCTCCTTTTTGTGTCGTATACCGAGGATTTTAAGTGCCTGATTGGCACCTTGGGCGGAGTCGACCGGCGCCTGAATGCCTTCATCGCGCCGGCTGCCGAGCTGCTGCGCCCCGTCATCAGCTGGCGGCGCCTGGCCGTGCCCGCCGATAGCGTGCTGGGCCTGGCCGTTGTCAACGACCGGCTCTACTTGCTCAGCACCCGGCACGCGCTCAAAGGCCGCATTATGGCCACCGATGCGCGCCACCCCAACCTGCGCACCGCCGCCGTGTTGCTGCCCGCCGAAACGCGTAAAATTCAAAGCATGAGCGCCGGTAGAGAATACCTGTTCGTGACCCTGAGCGACGGCTTGCGCACCACCGCCAAACAGCTGAACCTGCGCACCAACCGCTGGGAAGTGCTGCCCCTGCCGCTGGTGGGCACCGCCGACGTGCAGCCCCTGGAACCCACCAGCAACGACTGTCTGCTCTACCTCTCGTCCTGGACGCAGCCGGCTACCATCTATTCCTACAGTCCCACCACCAGGCAGGCCCGCATCAGCGCGGGCGGCATCCTCATCGGCCGGGCCATCACCGAGCGGCCCGACCTGTTTGCCGCCGCCATCAGCAACGTGGGCCTGTCCAACATGCTGCGCTTCGAAAACACCCCCAACGGCCCCAACAACGCCAAGGAATTCGGCACCGTGAAAGATTCGGCGGAGCGCCGCGCTCTGCTCGAAATGGACGCCATGCAGCACGTGCAGCCCGGCACCAAGTACCCCGCCGTCATCTCGGTGGGCGGCATGAACGACCCGCGCGTCATCGCCTGGCAGCCCGGCAAGCTCGCCGCCGCCCTGCAAAACGCCAGCACCTCGGGCAAGCCCGTACTCCTGCAAGTGAACTACGACAACGGCCACTTCACCGAGGACAAAAAAGTGGCCTTCCGCAACTTCGCCAACATGTACGCCTTCGCCCTGTGGCAAGCCGGCCATCCCGATTTCCAGCCCAACGCCAAATAATCCGCTACGGCAAACCTACAATAACAAAAGAGCCCCTGCCGCAAAGCAGGGGCTCTTTTTATTGCAAAGCAGCAGATACAAAATCCGTCAAATTCGAAAAATCCGACGAATCTATGACTAGGCTTTCTTCTTCTCGAGCACCTCGTCAATCAGGCCGTATTCTTTGGCCTCGTCGGCGCGCATCCAGTAGTCGCGGTCCGAGTTGTCGTGGATTTCCTGGTAAGTTTTGCCAGTGTGCTGCGCCAGAATGTCATACAACTCCTTCTTCAGTTTCAGGATTTCCCGAGCCGTAATTTCAATGTCCGACGACTGACCCTGCGCCCCACCCGAAGGCTGGTGAATCATGACGCGGGCGTGGGGGAGGGCCGAGCGTTTGTTGGCGGCCCCACCGGCCAGCAGCACGGCGCCCATCGAAGCGGCGAGGCCCGTGCAGATGGTGGCCACGTCGGGGTTCACGTACTGCATGGTGTCGTAGATGCCCAGGCCGGCATACACCGAGCCACCGGGCGAGTTGATGTACAGCAGGATGTCCTTCTTGGCATCGGCCGACTCCAGGAACAGCATCTGCGCCGTCAGAATGTTGGCGACGTAGTCGTCCACGGCCGTGCCCAGGAACACAATCCGGTCCATGATGAGGCGCGAAAACACGTCGATTTCGGCAAAGCGCGTGGGGCGCTCTTCGATAACCGAACGGGTCATGCCGGTGGGCATAATCAGTCCGCCACGGGTCTGGCCCTCCACGTGCTGGATGTACTGGTCCACGCCCAGCCCGCTGAGACCTTGGTGCTTAACGGCAAACTTGCGAAACTCTTGTTTATTGAGCATTTGAAGGAAATGGGGCGCCCGCCGAAGCCGGCGCGGGTGAGGTAAGAAAGACGAGCGAAGTAGAGGAATGTTGTCGGAACCCCCACAAAAAAGCCCCTACGTCTCCGTAAGGGCTTGTCCAAAAATCGGGCTGCTGCGCAGTTAGCTGTGCAGGGTCCGGAATTCTTCGGCCGTTACGGGCTTGTCCGTAACAACAACTTTGCCGCGCAGGTTTTCCAGTACTTTCTCTGCCAGAATGGCCTCGTACTCGCTCACGTAGTTCTTGCCGTTGTCTTGCTTGAGGAAGCTGTCGGCGTAGCTGCGCATCGACTCGCGCATCTCGTCGGGCATGTTCGGCATGTTGAACTGGCCCATGATTTTGTCGAGGGTGCGGTTCACGATTTCTTCGTTGCTCACCTTCAGGCCGGCTTCTTCCACCACCTTGTTGCGAATCATGCTCCACTTCAGCTCCTTCTCGTAGTCGGCGTAGTGCTCCTCCACTTTCTCAGGCGTCAGTTTGCCTTCGTTGGCGCGCACCAGCCATTTCTTGAAGAACTCCGTGGGCACCTTGATGTCCACGTGGTTCACCAGGTTTTCCACGATGCTGTTGTTCACGGCGCCGTCGCTTTCGCGGTCGTAGTTCGATTGGATGGTTTCGCGCACCTTGGCGTCGAATTCTTCCTGGCTCGAAACCGCCTCCGGGCCGAATACTTTGTTGAAGAGCTCCTGGTTCATTTCCGGGGCCGCCGTGCGGTTCACTTTTTCCACGTGCAGCACGTAGTCGCCGGTGGCCGCGGCCGCTTCGTCCTTGCTCAGGCCCGAGAAGTTCGAAATCGAAGCCGCGTCGTTGCTGAAAGCGGCTTGTAAGTCGAACGTAATCGAGTCGCCGCCCTTTTTGCCCACGAACTGCGCCGCGTCGCCCGTCACCTTGTTGGTGGGCAGCAGCACCGTGCGGCCTTCGCCCTCCTCCGCCGCTTTCTTCAGCTTGCCGAAGAGGTAGTCGCCGGCTTCCGAAATTTCGGGGTTGGTTGTTTCGCCGTACTGGCGGGCAATCTGCTCGTTGGTTTGGGCCAGCGTCTCGTCGTCGATGCATACCTGGTGGCGCTCCACTTGCAGCGCACCGTCGGCGGGCAGGCTGAATTCGGGCAGCAAGCCCAACTCAAACTGGAATTCGAAGTCCTTGGCGGTGTCGAAATCCACGTTGCTGGGCACCGGCAGCGGCTCGCCCAGCAGCTTCACATTGTTCTCCTTGATGTAGGCATCCACGGCCTTGCCCAGCATTTTGTTGATTTCCTCGGCCAGAATGCCTTTGCCATACATTTTGCGCACCATGCCCACCGGCACCATGCCCGGCCGGAAGCCCTTCACTTGGGCGCGCTTGGTGTACTCTTTGATTTGCTTGTCGACGGTGGGGGCGTAGTCGGCTTCGGTGAGGCGCACGCTAAGCAGCCCGGTGAGCTGCTCGTCGTTCTTGGCGAGGGTAATGTTCAAAACAGGGGAGCCGGCTTCCGCTGGCCAGGTTGAAAGGTTGAAAAAAAAGCCCCCAGCCTATTGGACTGAAGGCCTGCATCAGATTAAAGTGCGGATAGAGGGACTCGAACCCACACGCCTTGCGGCACCAGATCCTAAGTCTGGCACGTCTACCAATTTCGCCATATCCGCATGTGCACGCCGCGTGGCCATTTGCTACGGGCCCGCAAAGGTACTCGCTAATGCGTTTGCGCGCAAAGCTTCGGCCCACGTAGCGCCGAGTGAGGCTGGCGGGCCACCTTTTTCGTCCGGGCGTTGTTACTTTACTACCTATGCCTCCCGTTATATCCCCCGAAGCCGAGCGCCAGGAAATCCTGCGCCATTACCGCCGCCTGTTGCGCACGGCCAAGCCCTACCTGAAAGATGGCGACCCCAAGTTGATTAAAAAGGCTTTTAATCAAAGCCTAGAGGCCCACAAGGAGATGCGCCGCAAATCGGGGGAGCCGTACATCCTGCACCCGCTGGCGGTGGCCCAGATTGCGGTGGAAGAAATTGGGTTGGGGACTACCAGCATTGTGGCGGCGCTGCTGCACGATGTGGTGGAGGATACGCCAACGGAAATTTCGGACATCGAGCGCGAGTTTGGCACCAAGGTGGCCCGCATCATCGATGGCCTGACGAAGATTTCGGGCGTTTTTGAATATGGAACCAGCGAGCAGGCCGAGAACTTTCGCAAAATGCTTCTTACCCTGAGTGAGGACGTGCGCGTTATTCTTATTAAAATTGCTGACCGCCTGCACAACATGCGGACGCTGGATTCGATGCCGCGCCACAAGCAACTGAAAATAGCTTCGGAGACGCTGTACCTGTATGCGCCGCTGGCGCACCGGCTGGGGCTTTACACCATAAAGAGTGAGTTAGAGGATTTGTACCTCAAGTTCACCGACACCGAAACGTATACTGACCTTAAAGCCAAGGTGCGCCAAAGCCAGAGTGCGCGTAACCGTTTCATCAAGGAGTTTGTGTTGCCAATTGACGAGGAATTAAAGGCGCAGGGCTTCGAGTACGAAATTAAGGGCCGGCCGAAAAGCATCTATTCCATCCTGAAAAAGATTAAGAAGCAGAACATCACCTTCGACGAGGTGTATGATTTGTTTGCCATCCGGGTGATTCTGGACGTGCCGCCGGAGCAGGAAAAAGCCGCTTGCTGGCAGGTTTACAGCATTGTGACGGACTTTTACCAACCCAACCCCGACCGCCTGCGCGACTGGGTGAGCACGCCCAAAGCCAACGGCTACGAGAGCCTGCACACCACCGTGATGTCCCGGGCCGGGCAATGGGTGGAGGTGCAAATCCGTTCGCGCCGCATGGACGACATTGCCGAGAAAGGCTACGCCGCGCACTGGAAGTACAAGGACACCGGCAGTATTCAGCCCGAAAGCTCGCTCGAAGGCTGGGTGAACAAGGTGCGCGAGATGCTGGAATCCAACAATTCCAGCGCGCTGGAATTCATGGATGAGTTTCGGCAAAACTTATTTGTGAAGGAAGTGTATGCCTTCACGCCCAAGGGCAAGCTGGTCATCTTGCCCGACAAGGCCACGGCGCTGGATTTCGCCTTCGAAATTCACTCCCAAATTGGCTTGCACTGCTTGGGCGCCAAGGTGAACCAGAAGCTGGAGCCGCTGAGCTACCAACTCCACAACGGCGACCAGGTCGAAATCCTGACTTCGCACAAGCAGCGGCCTACGCCGGAATGGCTGAACTTCGTTATCACGACCAAGGCCCGTTCGCGCATCAAAGATTTCCTGCGCGATGACAAGCGCGCCAAAGCCGAAGACGGCCGCTCGTTGCTGGAAAAACGCCTCGAGTTAATTGGTGTGGCCAACACGCAAGACAATTTTAACCGCTTGCTGGCGTACTTTAACGTGCCCACTGCCCAGGAATTTTACTACCGCCTCGCACTGGGGTTGGTCGACGGCCGCGCCATTCGGGAGGCGCTTTTCAATACGAACAAACCGTTGGCCAGCGTGGCTTCGGTGCTCGAGCCCAAAAATTTTGAGCACGAAGTGCAGAAAATTCGGGGGGTGCGGCCCGACATGCTGGTCGTGGGCGAGCACACCGACAAGTTCAACTACAGCATTGCGCGCTGCTGCAACCCCATTCCCGGCGACGACGTGTTCGGCTTCGAAACCGACACCGGCATCATCATCCACCGCACCAGTTGCCCGCGGGCCGTCGACTTGATGTCGAACTACGGCAACCGCATTGTGCGCGCCAAATGGACCGAGCAACTGGAGTTGGCTTTTCTGGCGGGCATTCGCATCAAAGGCACCGACCGGGTGGGACTGGTCAACGACGTAACCCGCATCATCAGCACCAGCCTTAAGGTGAACATGCGCGCCATTACCATCGACTCCAACGACGGCATTTTTGAAGGCCAGATTATGGTGTTCGTGAACGACACCGACCATTTGAACAAACTTATTCATCGATTGAGCAAGGTCAGTGGCGTTTTGCAAGTGGAGCGGTTCGATTCTCAGCAGTAAACGATGGTCCCTGCAACGCCCCCCATCTGCCACGGCATCGGCGTGAACGAACGGACCCAGTGCGCGCATTACCACTCCGAACGCGACCTTGTTGCCATCCAGTTTAAGTGCTGCGGTTTGTTTTATGCGTGCATCGCATGTCACGATGAGCTGGCCGGCCACCCCACCAAAGTCTGGGGCAAGGACGAAAGGGGCCACGAAGCCATTTTGTGTGGTAATTGCCACAGCACCCTCAGCATCGCGGCCTATTTCGCTTGCCAGAACTCCTGCCCGATGTGCCACGCTGCTTTCAATCCAGGGTGCGCGGCTCATTACCCGCTGTATTTCGACGTATAAACGCCGGACCGCCCGGGCGGTTTTCCTTTGTCATCACCATTGTTTTTGTCGTGAACCGTTCTGCAACATTTCCCCTTGCCGCGCTAGTCGTGGTTACTGGTTCTGCCGCCCCCGCAGGGCAAGAGGTGGGCGGTTCTTCCGAAACCGGCTACGCGGCCAAGCACACCCCCAGCGCCGCATCCCAAGCCACGCTCAACACCGACAAACTCGACGAGGTGCGCAAATTGTTCACCGCCCACCTCGAAAACAAAGGCCTGCGCAAAACCGCCGAACGATACGCCATTCTCGAAGAAATATACGCGCGCTCGGGCCATTTCGACGTGGAAGAGCTATACGCCGGCATGAAGGAACGCGGCCTGCAAATCAGCCGGGCCACGGTATACAACACGCTGGATTTACTGGTTGAGCAAGGCCTCGTCAGCAAGCACCAGTTTGGCCGCAACCTCGCCCAGTATGAAAAGAGTTACGGCTACCGCCAGCACGACCACGTCATTTGCACTGAATGCCATAAGGTGGTGGAATTCTGCGACCCCCGCATCCACGGCATTCAAACCATGGTCGGCGACCTGCTGAACTTCCATATCTTGCACCATTCTTTAAATCTGTACGGCATCTGCGGCGACTGCCGCGCTCAAACGGCCGCCCGGAACACCGACACTCCCGCATGACCACCACCAGCACCGTTCAAAACGGCATCCTCATCGTCCGCCTCACCGGCGACCTCATCGGCAGCCCCGACACCGACCAACTTCTTCAGTCCGTCAACGACCACCTCGGCGAGGCCGTCCCCCACTGCGCCATCGACCTCTCCGAAGTCCGCTACATCAACAGCACCGGCATTGGCGTCTTGGTTTCGCTTCTCACCAAGTTCCGCAGCCGCGGCGGCGAAATGGTCCTCATCAACCCCGCCGACCACCCTAAGAAGATGCTGGCCCTCACCAAGCTCAACAATATTTTCACCGTTGCTCCCGACGAGGCCAGTGCCCGCCAACAACTCACCCTGGCCGCCCTTTAAGCGGCCGTTTTTTTGCGCACCTCCCTTAATACATAAAATTTCCTCCGCGCAATCCCCAACTCGCTAAGCTCCTTCTCTTCACGCGAGAGGGGGTCGGGGAGTGAGGTGCCACGCGGAGGGCGAAACTCAATCACCATGCCCGTAGATGTACTAGTAGGCCTCCAATGGGGCGATGAAGGCAAAGGCAAAATTGTAGACGTCCTCGCACCCACCTACGACGCCGTGGCCCGATTCCAGGGCGGCCCCAACGCCGGCCATACCCTTTTCTTCGATGGCGTAAAGCACGTTTTGCACCAAGTGCCCAGCGGCATTTTCCATCCGCACATAATCAACGTAGTGGGCAATGGCGTTGTCCTCGACCCCGTAGTCTTCCGCCAGGAGCTTCAGAAACTCACCGACAGGGGAGTGGATTGGGCCAAAAATCTTTACATCTCCAAGAAAGCCCAGCTCATCCTGCCGTCGCACCGCGCCCTCGACCGCATCAACGAAGAAGCCCGCGGCAACACCAAAATCGGCAGCACCCTCAAAGGCATCGGCCCCACGTATTCCGATAAAATCGGCCGCGTCGGCCTCCGCGTCGGCCACATCCTCCTGCCTGATTTTGAACAGCGTTATAAGGAAGCCGTGGCCCAACACGCTGCCATTGCCTCGCATCACAACAAGGAATTAGAAATCGAAGCTTTCGAAGCCGATTTCTTCTCCGCCGTTGCTTTTTTGCGCACCCTGCAGCTCACCGATACCGAATACCTCCTCAACGACTTACTTACCCAGGGCAAGCGCATCCTTGCCGAAGGCGCCCAAGGGTCTTTATTAGATATCGACTTCGGGTCCTATCCCTACGTCACCTCCTCCAGCACCATTGCCGCCGGCGCCTGCACCGGCCTCGGCATCGCCCCGCGCCACATCGATAAGGTCTACGGCATCATCAAAGCCTACAGTACCCGGGTCGGCAGCGGCCCATTTCCCACCGAGCTCCACGACGAAGTCGGCGAGCAAATCCGCCAAGCCGGCCGCGAGTTCGGCTCCACCACCGGCCGCCCCCGCCGCACCGGCTGGATAGACCTGCCTGCCCTCCGCTACGCCATCATGCTCAACGGCGTCACCGAACTCCACCTCATGAAAGCCGACGTTCTCGACGGCTTCACCGAAATTCAAGCCTGCACCCACTACCGCACCGCCACCGGCGAAAGCACCCCCCAACTGCCCGACCCTGGCGAACTCACCACTGTCACCCCCGAGTACATCACCCTTCCCGGCTGGAATACCGACCTCACCACCATCACCGACGCCGCCCAGCTTCCCCCCAACCTCACCTCCTACCTCGATTTCCTCGAGCGCGAGTTGCAAGTCCCCATCCGCATCATCAGCGTTGGCCCCGACCGCGTGAGCACCCTTCACCGGGAGTAAGGGGAGGTTCCGCCCGCATACTAGCTGTATATTGAGGTGGTCTAGGCAAGACGGACAGAAGAGGGACGTATATTTCTTCTGTTATGGCAACCAAAACCAACGGGGCGTCGCCCGACAAACGACGCAAATACGATGAGGCATTTAAGGCCGAGGCGCTGCGTTTAGCCGGCGAGAGCCGCAGCACGCAGGCCGCGGCCCGGCAGTTGGGCATCAGCCCCAAGCTGCTCCACCGCTGGCAACAGGCGCAGCTCGTGGCCGAAGTGGGCAGTGAGGAAGTGGCCCGCGACCCGGAGGTCCGGGCCCTGCGCGCCCGCCTCAAGCGGGCCGAGCAGGGGCTCGGTATTTTAAAAAAAGCCTTGGTCATCTTCGGCCAGCCGACCCGGTGAGCACCTACCAGCACATCGCTCAGCGCCAGGCCCACGTGCCCGTGCGCCAGCTCTGCCAGGTGCTGCGCGTGGCCCCGGCCGCCTACTATGCCTGGCAGGGCCACCGGCAGGGCCACCGGCAGGGCCCAACAGCCGAGCCGGCCTGGCAAGGCGCGGTGCGCGAAGCGTTTGCGTACCACAGCCAGCGCTACGGCACGCGCCGGCTGCGGGCCGAGGTGCAGGCCCAGGGCCACGCCGTGGGCCGCTGGCGCATCCGCCGCGTGCTCAAAACGCACGGCCTGCGGGCCCAGCAGCCGCGCCCGTTCGTGCCGCGCACGACCACTTCCGACCCGGCCGTGCGCGCCGCGCCCAACCGCTTGCTGGGCCAGCCGGCCCCCACCGCCCCGAACCGGGTCTGGGTCGGCGACATCACGTATTTGCCCCGCCGGGGCGGGGGCTGGCTTTACCTGGCCGTCTGGCTCGACCGCTGCTCGCGCAAGATTGTGGGCTGGGACGTGCGCGACACCATGCCCGAAGACCTGGTCAGCGAAGCGCTACGCCGGGCCCTGGTCGTGCGCCGCCCGGCGGTCGGGCTCGTCGTGCACTCCGACCAGGGCAGTCAGTACACGGCCACCCGCTTCAAAGCCCTGGTTGCCAAACACGGCGCGCAGCAAAGCATGAGCCGGCGGGGCAACTGCTACGACAACGCCCACGCCGAATCGTTTTGGAGCCGCTTCAAAGCCGAACTGCTCGACGGCGGCAGCTTCCCCGGACTGGCCGAGGCCAAGCTCGAAATCAGCCACCACATCGCCTACTACAATGCCGAACGGCGCCACCCGGCGCTTGGCTACCAATCGCCCAACCACTTCGAAACGCAACTTCAAACCACGTCCCAATTGTGTCCGGCTTAGCTAGACCACCTCA
>Ga0209511_1002695_pt1 | contig 14280 bp, 14 predicted proteins | sample SSSSmetaG_FD_184141 | JGI IMG/M metagenome (GOLD analysis project Ga0209511, IMG submission 184141) | Glacier valley bacterial and archeal communities from Borup Fiord, Nunavut, Canada, to study Microbial Dark Matter (Phase II) - ​SSSS... | ecosystem: Environmental > Aquatic > Freshwater > Ice >...
GGTGCTCGTCGAGGCGATCGCGCGCCGCGGGGTGCGCGCAACGCTCGACACATTGAACGGCATGTTCGCGATCGCCGCGTGGGACCGCGGCGAGGCGCGGCTGTGGCTCGCGCGCGATCGGCTCGGCGAGAAGCCGCTCTATTACGGATGGCAGGGCGACACCTTCGTCTTCGGATCCGAGCTGAAGGCGCTTGCGGCGCATCCCGCCTTCGCCGCCCGGCTCGACGAGGAGGCGGTGCGGCTGTACCTCGCGTTCGGCTACGTCCCGGCCCCGTATTCAATCTATCGCGGCATCGGCAAATTGCCACCCGGGCATGTTTTGACGGTGGCGCGCGACGCTCCGGGCGTGGCCGAGCCGGTGCCCTACTGGACGCTCCCGCGACCCGAACCCGGCGACGTGACGACGGCCGACATCGAAGCCGTCCTGACCGACGCGGTCGGGCTGCGGATGCGCGCCGACGTGCCGATGGGGGCCTTCCTGTCGGGGGGCATCGATTCGTCGCTGGTCGTCGCGCTGATGCAGCAGCAGTCGGCGCGCCCCGTCCGCACCTTCTCGATCGGGTTCACGGATGCGGCGTTCGACGAATCGGAACGCGCGGCGGCGGTCGCGGCGCACCTCGGCACCGATCATCTGCGGCTGACCGTCACCGAAGGCGCGGCGCGCGACGTCATTCCGCGCCTGCCCGACATGTACGATGAGCCGTTCGCCGATTCGTCGCAGATTCCGACCTTCCTGCTCGCCGAGCTCAGCCGCGCCCACGTCACCGTCGCGCTGTCGGGCGATGGCGGCGACGAGATCTTCGGCGGCTACACGCGCTATCTCGTCTACGACGCCATCTGGGGCCGCCTGCGGCGCGTGCCGCTCCCGGTACGGCGGGCGGCGGCGGCGGCGACGCGGGTGGCGGGCGCGTCGGTGTGGCGGCTTGCGCGCGGGATCGCCCCGCCGGCGGTTGCGGCGCTGGTCTCGCCCGGCCGTATCCAGCGGCTGACGAACACGCTCGCCGCGACGTCGGGGCACGATTTCTATCAGCGGCTCGTCACGTCGCGGCCGCGCACCGGGCCGCGTCCGTCGCGCTCGATCATGGTCGATTCCCACGACATCGCGCGCGACTTCGGCGACCCCGCAAGCGGCATGGCGTTCGTCGACACGGGCAGCTACCTGCCCGACGACATCCTCGTGAAGGTCGATCGCGCGACGATGGCGGTCGCGCTGGAGGGCCGAATCCCGTTCCTCGACCACCGCGTCGTCGAGCTCGCCGCGCGGCTGCCGCTCGCCGCCAAGATCAGCGGCGGCGTCGGCAAGCAGGTCCTGCGCGAAATCCTCGACCGGCACGTTCCACGCACGCTGGTCGAGCGGCCCAAGCAGGGCTTCGCCGTGCCGCTCGGGGCGTGGCTCAACGGCCCGCTGCGAGACTGGGCGGACGACCTGCTGGCCGACCGGAGCGGCAGGATCGCGTCGTTCGTCGACTGGCGCGCCGTCGACCGCGAGTGGACCGACCATCGCGCCGGGCGTCACGACCACTCGCCGCGGCTGTGGACGGTGCTGATGCTGCTCGCGTGGGGGCGGCGGTGGCCGGTGGCATGAGGCGGCTGCTCTACGTCTGCGCACCCGTCGACTTCTTCGTTTCGCATCGGCTCACGCTGGCGCGCGCGGCGCAGGCGGCCGGGTTCGATGTCCACGTCATGACGCCCGACGACGGCGTCGGCGTCGCCGCGATCAAGGCGGCGGGGCTGACGTGGCACGAGCTGGCGATCGAGCGCGGCGGCATGAACCCGCTGCGCGAGGCCGCGACCGTGCGCTTCTTCATCGCTGCCTACCGCCGCATCCGGCCCGACGTTGTCCATCATGTCACGATCAAGCCGGTGCTGTACGGCACGCTCGCCGCCCGGATCGTGGACGTCCCGCGGGTGGTCAACGCGGTCTCGGGGCTCGGCTACATGTTCACTGGCGGGTCGGCGCTGCGACGGCGCTTCGGAGCGCTGCTGTACCGGCTGTGTCTGGGTCACCGCGACATGACGGTGATCGTCCAGAATGCCGAAGACCGTGACTTCTTCGTCGGCAAGCGCCTCATCGATCCCGCCGCGATCGTCCTCATCCCGGGGTCGGGCGTCGATCTCGCGTTGTTCGAGCAGCCGCCGCGCCGCACCCGGCCGATGGTGATCCAGACGTGCCGCATGCTCGCCGACAAAGGCGTCCGCGAGTTCATCGCCGCCGCCGCCATGCTCCGGCCGCACCACGACGCGCGCTTCGTGCTCGTCGGAGGCCCCGATCCCGCCAACCCGACGTCGATTCCGGTCGCCGAGCTCGAGGCAGCCGTGGACGCGGGGAATATCGAGTGGCTGGGCCAGCGCAGCGACATCCCCGACCTGCTCGCGACCGCGACGGTCTACTGCCTCGCCTCGTACCGCGAGGGCCTGCCGAAGTCGCTGATCGAGGCGGCTGCCGCGTCGCTTCCGCTGGTCACGACCGACACCAGCGGATGCCGCGAGGTCGTGACGGACGGCGTCAATGGGCTGCTGGTGCCGGTCGCCGATGCCCCGGCGCTGGCTGCCGCGATCGGGCGGCTGCTGGACGATGAGGCCTTGCGCGACCGCCTCGGCCGCGCCGCGCGGGCCGACGCCGAGGCGCGGTTTAACGTCCGCCGCATCGTGGCGGCGCAGGTGGCGCTGTACGGCGCAGCGGCATGACCCTTGTCCGCACCAGCCTCCTCAACGCCGTCGCGGTGGCGATCCGCATGGTCAGCGCGCTGGTGCTCAACAAGGTGCTGGCGGTCAGCGTCGGGCCGAGCGGTTTCGCGCTGATCGGTCAGCTGCAGAATGCGGTCAACATCCTCAACACCTTCGCCACGGCGGCGACGGCGCAGGGGATCACGAAGTACACGGCCGAATACGCCGGGGATCCGGCGCGGTTGCATGCGTTCTGGCGCACGGCGGGAACGGTCGTGCTGTCGACCGCGCTCGTCACCGCCGCGGTGACGATCGTCGCCAGCCCGTGGCTCGCCGATTATTTCCTGCACGACCGGGCGCAAGGGTTCGTGTTCGTCATCCTCGGCATCGGCCTCGTTCTGCTGTCGGTCAACGCGTTCCTGATCGCGGTGCTGCAGGGGCTGAAGGACGTCGGCGCCTACGTCGTGTCCAATATCGCCGGCTCCGTGATCGGCCTCGCCTTCATTGTCGGCGCGACGCTCGCGTTCGGCGTCCGCGGGGCGCTCGCCGCGCTCGCGATCAACCAGTCGCTCGCGGTCGGCGTGACCGTCTGGCTGTGTCGCCGCCGCGAGTGGTTCAGCTGGCGGCGCTTTTCGGGCGCGCTCGATCGGCGCATGGTCGTCGACCTGTCGGGCTTCGTCGCGATGGCGGCGTCGAGTGCCATCACCGGATCGGTCGCGCAGGTCGCCGTGCGCAGCCACCTGATCGCGCTGTTCGGCCGCGCGCGCGCGGGCGAGTGGGAAGGAATGATGCGGATCAGCAGCCTGTACCTGCTGTTCTTCACCTCGACCCTTGCGGTATATTTCCTGCCGCGGGTCAGCGAGATGCGGCGCAGCGTCGACCTGTCGGCGGAGGTGCTGCGCCTGTTTCGCATCATGGTGCCGCTCGTCGTGCTCGGGTCGGCCGCAATCTTCCTCACCCGCGACCTCGTCATCCGGCTGCTGTTCGACCCGGCTTTCCATGGGATGCGCGATCTGTTCGCGTGGCAGATGATCGGCGATACGTTCAAGGCGCTCGGCTGGATCTTCAGCTATACGATGATCGGGCGGGCGATGGCCGGCTGGTATATCGGGTCCGAGCTGCTGTTCAACGCGGGCTGGGTCGCGATCAGCTTCGCCGCGATCGGCGTCGCCGGGTTCAGCGGGGTCGGGATCGGCTACGCGCTGTCGTACGCGCTGTACTTCGCGGCGATCGTCGCGGTGTTCTTCCGCCTGATGCGGACCATGCGGCGCAGCGAGTTCGACGGGGCGGCCATCGGCCTCGATGCGATGCCTCAGCAGGACACGCCATGACCGCGGCCAGCGGGAGTATGCAGCGCACCCGTTCGCTGAACGACGCCGTCGGGATCAGCCCCGCACACGCGATCTATATCTTTACCTGGGCACTGCTGTCGATCGCGGCGGGGTACCGGTGGTTCGGCGTCGGCGTCGACTATCCCGAATATCGCGAATGGTGGGACGGCCTGCTGTCGTGGGACAGCGTGCGCGAGGGTCGCTTTGAGTTGCTGTTCGCCTCGCTCGGCCTGATCTTCAAGCGCGCGGGCTTCAGCCTCGGTGCTTATTACGCGTCGCTGATCGCGGTCGCGCTCGGCATCAAATTTACGCTGATATACCGCCACACGCGCTGGCCGCTGCTTGCGCTCGCGAGCTACGTCGCGATCTTCTATTTCCTGCACGAATATACCCAGGTGCGCGCCGCCGTGGCGATCGCGTTCGGGCTGCTCGCCACCTTCGCATGGACGCGCCGCAATTATGTCGCGGCAGCCGCGTGGCTGGTGCTCGGCGCAACGTTCCAGTCGAGCGTCCTCGCGCTCGGGGTCGGCTTCGTGTTCGCCGTGTCGCTGTCGAACGCCTGGGCGATGGTCGGCTGGGGTGTCGTCGCTGCCGCCGCGGCGTACGTCGCGTCGACGATCGACCCCGTCAGCGTCCTCGTCGCGTTCAACCCGCTCGTCGAGTCGTATATCACGACGGCAGACACGTACGAGCCGCCCAATATCTACAGCCCGCAGAATGTCCTGCTCGTCGCGGCCATCGGTGCTTCGGCCGTGGCCGCCCTGCGCGATCGCGAGCCGGTCTATCGGCTTTCCCTCGCCATGTGCGTGCTCGCACTGGTTGCGTTTTTCCTGTTCTACAGTGTTCCGGCGATCGGCAACCGGCTGTTCGGCCTGTTCTTCGTCTTCGCCGTCTTCCTGTCGTTCCAGTCGCGGCGCTTCGACATGGCCGCGTTGGCGGGGCCGGCCACGCTGGTCAGTGCGGCATGGGCGCTGCGCAATGCATTCGACCAGAAGCTGATCGGATGAGCGGCCGGGTCGACATCGTCATCGTCAACTGGAACGCCGGACGGCAGCTCGCCGAATGCATCGCCTCGATCGACGCTTACGCAGACGGCCACGTCGCCAGCGTGACGATCGTCGACAACGGCTCGACCGACGGGTCCGAGCACGTCACCAGCACGCGGGTTCCCCTGGGCGTCATCGCTGCGGGGGCCAACCTCGGCTTCGCGCGCGCCTGCAACGTGGGGGCGAAGGACGGATCGGCCGGCTATGTCCTGCTGCTCAACCCCGACACCCGGCTGTACGACGGCACGCTCGACATCGCGCTTGGCTACATCGACCGTCATCCCGACGTCGGGGTCGTCGGTATCCAGCTGCACGGTGACGCCGGGCGGGCGCAGCACAACATCGCGCGCCGCCCGACTGCGGCCAACTTCGTTGCCGATTCGCTTGGCCTCGCCCGGCTGTCGCCGCGCCTGTTTCCGGGGATGTTCGTCGATTACGATCCGGCGATCAGTGCCGACGTCGACCACTCGATCGGCGCGTTCTACCTCGTCCGGCGGGCGCTGTGGGTCGAGCTCGGCGGCCTCGACGAAGCCTTCTTCGTCTACTTGGAGGACAATGATTTCTCGTATCGCGTGCGCCGGCGAGGATACCGCGTCCATTACCTCGCCGAGGCCACTGCATATCACCGTGGCGGCGGCACGTCGGAACAGGTCAAGGCGCACCGGCTGAGCTATGCGCTGCAAAGCCGCATCGTCTTCGCGGCGAAACACTCATCGCTCGCGGGGCTGGTTGCGGTCGCGGTGACCACCCTGTTCGTCGAGCCCGTCATCCGGCTGGGTGAGCGGACGGCGCGGCGATCGTGGTCGGGCGTCCGCGACACTGCGCGGGGCTATGGCTTGATCTACCGGGCATTGCCGGCGCTGCTCCGCACGGTGCGCGCGGTTCGCCGCCGCTAACGGCGCGCCGCGGCCTGCAGCGCCGCTGCCACCTCGGGACCGAAGCGCTGGAGCGAGAAGTCGCGGACCACCCGCTCGCGGCCGGCCGCGCCATAGCCCCGCCGCAGTTCGGACGACGCGAGCAGCGCGTCGAAAGCGTTGGCCCAATCGGCCGGGCCGGCCGCGAGCAAGCCGTTGACCCCGGGCTCGACGATCTCGCTGTTGACGCCGACCGGCGACGCGACGACGGGCAGGCCGCACGCCATGTACTGGATCAGCTTGTACCCGCACTTGCCGCGCGCCCACGGCGTATCGGGCAGCGGCATGATGCCGACATCCATCGCCTGGATCGCGGCGATCTCGCCCGCCTCGGTCCAGTCGACATGATCGATGCCGCTGTACCGTCCCGCGGCGCGGCCCGATCCGACGACCGTCACCCGCGCCCGGCCATCGGCGACAAGCCGTTCGAGCAGCGGCAGGTGCGGCACGACATAGTCGAAGGTCGACGGCGAGCCGATCCAGCCAATGACGGGCAGCGTCTCCGGCACGCGCTTCCCGGGGACGTAGGTCGTGATGTCGACGACGGTCGGCACGACGCGGACGTCCGTGCACCACCGGCGCGCCCAGTCGGCTAGATAAGCGTTGCCGCACAGGGCGGTCACCGACCGGCGGACGAGCGGCTCGAGCTTGCGGCCGAGTATTGCCCGCACCAGCGTCGAGGGGTGTAGATCGTAGGTGTGGAAGATCGCGTCGTCGAAATCGTAGACGACCGGCAGGCCCGACAAGCGCACGAGCCGCTCGAACATGCCGGGCAGATAGGGAAATAGCTCGCAGTGAACCCACAGCACATCGTGTCCGCCCGCCTGGATCGCGCGCATGCGGCGCAGGTAGCTGAGCAGGACGCGGATCTTGCCGATGGCGCGGTGGCTGAATTTTGCTTGGAGGTATTCGTTGTCGAGGAGCGGCGACACGTCGAGCGTCAGCCCCGCCGCGGTGAGCCACGGCTCAAATTGCAGGAAGCGCTGACGCGTGCTCGCCGCCATCGCGCCATACTTGGTAAACGCCAGAACCTTCATGCTCCGGTCGTCAGGCCTTGTACCCGACCGCGCACCAGAATGGCGGCTCGGGCGAAAAGGTGATCGCCGTCAGCCCCGCCGCCGTCATCATCTCGCCGATTTCCGCGCGCGTGAAGCGCTGCTCGAGCGGCGTCCCGAAGCGATCGCGCGAGTCGGTGCGCATGGTGTAGAAGCTGAGATCGCGGTAATACGACAGCGGCATGCCCTCGACAGCCAACCCGGCGGCCTCGGCGAGCTTGGCAAGGCGCGCGAGCGGCCAGTAGACGGTCAGCGCGGCCACGTCCGTAACGACAATCTTGGGCCTTTTCGGCAGCATCGAAATGACCGCGCGGCCTAGTTCGGACACGCGCCACAACGCGCGGAACCACGCCGGCCGGTTATCAAAGCGATAGTAGAGGTAGAGCAGGAACGGTGCGCCTGGCTTGAGATAGCGAACACATGCCGCGAGCGCGCGGCGGGTGTCGGGGATGTGGTGGAGAACGCCGAGCGAATAGCCGAAGTCCTGGCTTCCGAGCGCAAGGTCGGCGCTCTCGACGTCGCCGTGACGGAAGTCCGTATTGGTCGTGTCTGCGAGGTTACGGCGAGCGACGGCAAGCGCCTCGATCGCGGGATCGATGCAGTGCAGGGTGCCGACGCGCGGCGCGACGCGCTTCGCCCAGCGGCCCGACCCGCATCCCATGTCGAACCCCTCGGCCGCGGGCGGCAGCCGGTCCCACGGGAAAATGGCGAAGTAGGCGTCGAACATCGCCTTGACTTCGGCCGGCGCAAGGTCCTCCTGCGCGAAGTGCGACCATTCCTCGCCAAAGGAGGCGACCGTCGCTGCGTCGACATTTGGGTTCGCATTCGGTGCCGTGTCCATCACGCGCTCTCTGAGCAGTGGCCGAAACGCCGCTCCCTTGGGCTAGCGACCCTCCGACGTCAACGCGCGCGCCCCCGGGTCGACGGACCGCGCCTTCCCGACTATCGCCGCTTCGCGCCGCATACTGCGGCGTCGGGGGAGACCGCGATGCAGACAGCAACGTCCGACCTCATCGCGGTGGTCGGCCTTGGGTACGTCGGGCTGCCGCTCGCGGTTGCCCTGGCGCGCAATGCCAACGTGATCGGCGTCGACATCGACGCGGGCCGCATCGCCGAACTGCGCCGCGGCCACGACCGGACACGCGAGATCGACGCCGACGTCCTCGCCGCCTCGACGCTCGTCCTGGCGACCGATATCGCCGCGGCGCGTGATGCCGGCGTCTTCATCGTCACCGTGCCGACCCCTGTCGACGCAGCCAACCTGCCCGACCTTGGATCCGTGCTCGGCGCGACGCGGGCGGTGGCCTCGCTGCTGCGTGCCGGCGCCGGCACGATCGTCGTGTACGAGAGCACGGTCTATCCTGGCGTCACCGAGGAGATCTGCGGGCCCGAGCTCGAGCGCCTGTCGGGGCTGATCGCCGGCGTCGACTTCCATCTCGGCTACAGCCCAGAACGCATCAATCCCGGCGACCGCGAGCACACGCTCGACCGCATCACCAAGGTGGTCGCGGGGTCGACACCGGCGGTCACCGACCGGCTCGTCGCGCTGTATGGAACGATCAACGGCGGCAACGTCTTCCGTGCCGCGTCGATCAAGGTCGCCGAGGCAGCCAAGGTCATCGAGAACGCGCAGCGCGACATCAACATCGCGTTCGTCAACGAGATCACGCAGATCTTCGGCCGCATCGACGTGTCGATCCACGACGTTCTCGCCGCCGCCGGTACAAAGTGGAACTTCCTCCGCTTCGAGCCGGGCCTCGTCGGCGGGCACTGCATCGGCGTCGATCCCTATTATCTGGCGCACCTCGCGGCCCGGACCGGCTTCAATCCCCGCGTCGTCCTCGCCGGCCGCGCGACCAACGATAACATGGGAGCGTTCGTCGCCGACGAGCTGCACACGCGCATGACGCGCGCGGGCCGCGTGCTCGTCCTCGGCCTGACCTTCAAGGCGGACGTGCCCGACTTGCGCAACTCGAAGGTCGTCGACGTCGTCCGGCGCCTCGAATGGCTGGGGCACGGCGTGACAATCCACGACCCCATGGCCGACGCCGCCGAGGCGATGCACGAATACGGCCTGATTCTTGACACGGCTGCCCTCGATACTGCCGCGCTGCTCGCCGCAGATCCGTTCGACGCCGTGCTGCTCGCGGTGCCGCATGCGTCGTACCGCGACTTCGCCGCCGCGACGGTGCGCGGCATGGTGCGCCCCGGCGGCGTCGTCGCCGACATCAAGGGCGTATGGCGCGACCGCGACCTCGCCGGCCTGACCTATTGGGCGATGTGACGCCTGCGGAGACCCGACCCATGACCGTCCTCGTTACCGGTGCCGCCGGATTCATCGGCTCGCACGTCGCGCATCGCCTGCTCGACCGCGGCGAGCGGGTCGTCGGGCTCGACATCGTCAACGACTATTATTCGGTCCAGCTGAAGCACGACCGGCTGGCGCGGCTGACGGCGCGCGACGGGTTCGAGTTCGCGCACGTCGACTTTGCCGACCATGTCGCGCTGACCGCCGCGCTGACTCCGCTGGGGATCGACCGGATCATCCATTTGGGCGCGCAGGCCGGTGTCCGCTACTCGATCGAGAACCCGCACGCCTATGTGCAGGCGAACCTCGTCGGCCATCTCAACATGATCGAGTTCGCCCGGCGATCGGAGCTGTGTCGTCACATGGTGTATGCCTCGTCGTCGTCGGTGTACGGCTCGAACAAGACCCTGCCGTTCTCGGTCGACGACCGCGTCGATCACCCGATGTCGCTCTACGCCGCGACGAAGAAGGCGGACGAGCTGATGAGCCAGACCTACGCCCATCTATACCGCCTGCCGCTGACCGGGCTGCGGTTCTTCACCGTCTATGGTCCCTGGGGGCGGCCCGACATGGCGATGTGGTTGTTCGCCGACGCGATCCTCGCCGGGCGTCCGATCAAGGTGTTCAACAACGGGGCGATGCGCCGCGACTTCACCTACATCGACGACATCGTCACCGGCGTCGTCGCGTGCCTCGACAATCCGCCGCCCGACGACGGCATGGTCAAGGCGGGCGGGTCGGCTGCGCCGCACCGGCTGTACAACATCGGCAACCACCGTTCCGAGGAGCTGCTCCACATGATCGAGCTGCTCGAGGGTGCGATCGGCAAGACCGCGGTCCGCGAATATCTGCCGATGCAGGACGGCGACGTCGCCGAAACCTATGCCGACATTGACGCCATCACCAACGACCTTGGGTTCCGCCCGACCACGTCGATCGCCGACGGCATCCCGCGGTTCGTCGACTGGTTCATGGACTACCGCAGCCGCTAGACGCCGCGCGCGCCGCTCACCCCTGCCCCAATGTGGAGCGCGGTCTGCACACCTTCGTCGATGCGAAACACGGTCCCCTGCGGCGCGTCGTCGGCGAGCGTCACGCCCTCGAACGGGCGGCCGCCGGCGAGCAGCCCGCGCAGGACGCGGAGCGTGATGCCGTGGCTGATGACCAGCGCCACGCGGGCGGGATCGAGGTCGGCGAGCCACGCCTGCAGCCGCGCCGCGATCGCCGGATAATATTCGCCCCCCGGCGGCGGCACGTTGAACGCGCGAACGTCGGGACAGACGATCGGGCCCTGCTCGGCGACGATGTCGGCGTAGCGACGGCCCTCCCAGCGGCCGACGTCGATCTCGAGCAGGCGCGGGTCGGTCCTGATGTCGAAGAAGTCGCGGCCGAGATGCTCGGCGACGATCGCCACCGTCTGCAGCGTGCGCCCGGCCGGCGACGCCCAGATGTCGAGGTCGGCGCCCGGCCCGAAATGTTCGGCGAGCGCCGCGCCCATCGCCTCCGCCTGCGCAATGCCTGCGCGGGTCAGCGGCGTGTGCGCCATGTGCCCCTGCATCCGCGCCCCGGCGTTGTAGACGGTCTCGGCGTGGCGGGCGAGGTAGAGGAGCATTGCCGTGGCGTAGCCGAAGTCGCTAAGGCGACGCCATGGGCAAAATCTTCCCCGACGCCGCCGCCGCGCTCGACGGGCTGCTGTTCGACGGCATGACGATCGTCGCGGGCGGGTTCGGCCTGTGCGGCATCCCCGAGAAGCTGATCGCCGCGATCCACGCGAGCGGGGTGAAGGACCTTACCGTCGTGTCGAACAACGCCGGCGTCGACGGCTTCGGTCTCGGCGTCCTGCTCCACAGCCGTCAGGTGACGCGGATGATCGCGTCGTACGTCGGCGAGAACAAGGAGTTCGAGCGGCAGTATCTGTCGGGCGAGCTCGAGCTCGAGTTCTCGCCTCAAGGGACGCTCGCCGAACGCATCCGCGCCGGCGGGGCAGGCATCCCCGGCTTCTATACGCGAACCGGCGTCGGCACGAAGATCGCCGAGGGCAAGGAACACAAGGACTTCGACGGGGAGACGTACATCCTCGAACGCGGCATCGTCGCCGACCTCGCCATCGTCCACGCGTGGCGCGGCGACCCGTACGGCAACCTCGTCTACCGGAAGACCGCGCGCAACTTCAACCCGAACGCCGCGACCGCGGGCAAGGTAACGGTCGCCGAGATCGAGGAGCTGGTCGAGCCAGGCACCCTCGATCCCGACGGCATCCACACGCCGTCGGTCTACGTCCAGCGCCTGATCGAGGGCCACGACTTCGAGAAGCGGATCGAGCAGCGCACGGTGAGGGAGCGGGCTGTATGAGCCAAGGCTTTCCAGGATCAATCCGGCTCGAAGAACAAGCGTCGGAGCACATCGATAACGTGGAGAGTCGCGAAATTGCCCGGCTTTGGGTAACTAATTTCGGTGGCGCTACGGTCTTCGTCAATCCGCTGGTTTTACCACCCGCTCAATTCGGAATGCTTCTTGCCCAAACGCTCAGGCACGCCGCCGCTCATTACGTTGACTGGGACGGCCTGGATGAGCGAGCGGTAATCGGCGTCATGCTCGGCGGTTTCGAGAACGAATTGCTTGATCCGAACGACATCGAAACTCTGGCGGGCGGAGGGTTGAACTGATGCCGTGGACCCGCGACGAGATGGCGGCGCGCGCCGCGAGCGAGCTGAAGGACGGCTTCTACGTCAACCTCGGCATCGGTATGCCCACGCTGGTGGCAAACCACATCGCGCAAGGCATCGACATTACCTTGCAGAGTGAGAACGGGATGCTCGGCATGGGGCCGTTCCCGTATGCGGGCGACGAGGACCCCGACCTCATCAACGCCGGCAAGCAGACGATCACCGAGCTGCGCCGGACGAGCTATTTCAGCTCGGCCGACAGCTTCGCGATGATCCGCGGCGGGCACATGGACCTGTCGATTCTCGGCGCGATGGAGGTCGCCGAGAACGGCGACCTCGCCAACTGGATGGTGCCCGGCAAGATGGTCAAGGGCATGGGCGGCGCGATGGACCTCGTCGCCGGGTGCAAGCGGATCGTCGTGCTGATGGAGCACACCGACAAGGCGGGCGGGCACAAGTTCCGCGATGCGTGCACCCTGCCGTTGACGGGGTCGAACGTCGTCGACGTCCTCATTACCGACCTCGCCGTGTTCGAGCGTTCGGATCGCAAGGGGGTTCCGTTCCGGCTGGTCGAAATGGCGCCCGGGGTGGCGCTCGACGACCTGCGCGCGCGGACGGGGGCGGCGTTTGTTGACTGACGCCGCGCAGTAGCGCGCAAAGGAGCAAATCGGCTGGCTTGTCGAAAATCTGCGTTGACCGGTGTGCGCTCACCATCCTGAATGGCAGCAAGATCGTCTACAAGAAGACGCTGATCGGCGGCGGGACGCGGTCGGGGTTTACGTATTTCGGGGTCGATGCAGTCGGCCCGTTCACGGCCTTCCGTCTCGACTCGAGCGCCTTCACCAGCAGCGGGGCCGACGCCCCGGCTTTCGCCGCGGTATCGCTGGCTGCGGCGAGCGGCGCGAGTGTCGCGACCGCCGCCGGGGTCGTCCCCGAGCCGGCCGCTTGGGCACTGCTGACAACGGGGTCTGGACTTGTCGGCAAGGCTGCGCGGCGCCGTTCGCGCATTCGCGTTCTGCGCCGCGTCGCGGTTGGCTAAGCCGATCCGGCGACTGCTCGCCAACGACCCGCTGGTTCCGGATTGGGGCTACCCTTGGCCCGTCCACCCGCTATAGTCGGGTCGAACCACGGGGGCGGGGCCCCGCACCATAAGGGCCAGGAATGAAAGCGACGGTTGAACGCGCGACGCTGCTGAAATGCCTCGCGCACGTCCAGTCGGTGGTCGAGCGGCGCAACACGATCCCGATCCTGTCGAACGTCCTGATCGAGGCCAGGGACGATGGGCTGCGGCTGATGGCGACCGACCTCGACCTCCAGGTCGTCGAGACGATCGCCGCGCACGTCAGTGCGCCGGGCGCAACGACGGTCAGTGCGCATACGCTGTTCGACATCGCCCGCAAGCTGCCCGAGGGCGCGCAGGTCGAGCTCGCCGTCGCCGCCGAGAAGATGACGGTGACCGCCGGCCGCTACCGCTCGAACCTTGCGACGCTGCCTCGCGACGATTTCCCGGTGATCGCCGAAACCGACCTGCCGACGCGCTTTAGTCTCGACGCCGGGGTGCTGCGGACGATCATCGACGGCACGCGTTTCGCGATCTCGACCGAGGAGACGCGCTATTACCTGAACGGGATATTCCTCCACGTCGTCGCCGGCGATCCGCCGAAGTTTCGCGCAGTCGCGACCGACGGCCACCGCCTCGCGCGGATCGAGCTCGACCTGCCCGACGGAGCGACGGGCATGCCCGACGTGATCGTCCCGCGCAAATGCGTCGCTGAAATCCGCAAGCTGCTCGACGAGGTCGACGGCCCGGTCGAAATCCAGCTGTCGCCGTCGAAGATCCGCTTCAAGCTCGGGACCGCGGTGCTCACCTCGAAACTGATCGACGGTACGTTCCCCGATTATAGCCGCGTCATCCCGACGGCGAACGACCGCCTGCTCAAGATCGACCGCAAGAGCCTCGCCCAGGGGGTCGACCGCGTCGCGGCGATCGCAACGACCGAAAAGACGCGCGCGGTGAAGATCGCGCTCGGCCACGACAAGGTGACGCTGTCGGTAACCAGCCCGGAGAACGGCACCGCGTCGGAGGAGATCCCGGCCGACTATGCCAGCCCCGAGTTCGAGGTCGGGTTCAACTACCGCTACCTGCTCGACATCCTCGACCAGGTCGGCAGCGACCTCGTCGAGGTCCACCTCGCCGACGCCGCCGCCCCGACGCTGATCCGCGTCGACGACGCCAGCGCGGCCCTCTACGTGCTGATGCCGATGCGGGTCTGACCCGCCCCCGCGACCTTCG
>Ga0209511_1002698_pt1 | contig 14274 bp, 9 predicted proteins | sample SSSSmetaG_FD_184141 | JGI IMG/M metagenome (GOLD analysis project Ga0209511, IMG submission 184141) | Glacier valley bacterial and archeal communities from Borup Fiord, Nunavut, Canada, to study Microbial Dark Matter (Phase II) - ​SSSS... | ecosystem: Environmental > Aquatic > Freshwater > Ice >...
AACGCAATAAACCCGCTCCCGATTACTTATTCCACAAACGCAAACTCGTTCCTTTTGAGTATAGAATTCAAACTCCCGAATTTCCAACGATCGCCCGCTATCTTGTTGCAAGTTTATAGCTTTTTTACAAAGTTATAGCTCTCCCAAAAGTCACCGCAAACCACCGCTAAGCGCGAATAGATAAAAGTTTTCAATATGTCAAAGATCAAACATCCATATCAAACGACCCAATCGGGCGTAGGTATCCCAGAACGCACAGTCGCGCGTTTTTTTCTGTTCTCCTTATGGACACTACATTATATTTAATAGACTTTAGACTATTTGCAAAAAACGTTTCTTTTGCAGTCCTTTAATCCCGATTTATACGGGACCTATCAGGATTATTTTTTTTCTCTGACAATCGCATTCATAACATTATGATATGAATGAATCATTCGTTTTTCAATAATTTCACCCGATTTATTAAGTTTAAATTGTTCCCTGACTGTCATACGATCAAAAATATAATCAACTGTCAATATTTTAAGATCAATTTTTTTAAGCTTACAATAATCTACATGAAAGGACTCTTTAGACTCTAAAATATAGTTTAGAACTTTAAAAATTGAGCCGGTAAAATTTTTATACTCAAAATTTGCTTTAGATTTAATTTGTTGAGCTGTTAACTGTTTTTCTGTCGTTTCTGTTGTGGTAACGTTTGCGTTTTTCATAGTAAATAATTTTTAAGATTAAATTGTGAATTGTTAAATGTTAAATGGATTGAAACACGGTTGTTTCGTTTTGACATTGCAAAGTAACGACGCAAAACAGGCCAAAACTATTACATAATTATTAAATGCCAGAATAATGCAATTAAAACGTAATTATATTGCATCTATCAATATAACAAACATATACAAATGCATTATATTTGCCAGATAAATGCAATTAATATGTAATATTATAAACTATAAAACATAAGTGTATTTATATGTTAATATAATTGAGTATTAAAACGCGTTTATTTATTATATTACAAATAATTGTATATCAATTAGATACAAAAATTATTAGTATATATTCAATTGATATACAGACATATAAGACAGTTGAGTGACTGGTATATAATCAAACAGACAGCAACAAATAAGACAGCAACAAACAGACAGCAACAAACAGACAGCAACAAACAGACAGCAACAAATAAGACAGCAACGAACAGACAGCAACAAACAGACAGCAACAAACAGACAGCAACAAACAGACAGCAACAAACAGACAGCAACAAACAGACAGCAACAAACAGACAGCAACGAATAAGACAGCAACGAATAAGACAGCAACGAATAGAAACGCGCCCGCGAATCATATATCCTTATTGTTTTATGTTAATGTAATTACATAAGCCTATCCGGGCGGCTCGGCCATCACTATATGAAAATAAAATTTTTTAACTTGAAATTTGTGGTTAAAATCTGGATATGTGCGGTTTACTTATTGCATTTTTTAAAACATATAGCCAAACATGGCAGTTGATTTTATCTCACCTGGTGTTTTAGCCTGTCTCCCTGATTGAAAATGTGTCCTTTATTAGGAAAACTCCATGATGTAATATTGAACCATGGAACAAAACCGATCGATTAATATCTATGACGCGATTTCTCAGATGAGAGAACTATCCAAGTTGGGAGAAACATTTTCGCTCGCATTTATGTCTTGTGATACCAGCCGGGAAGAAAGTTCGGGAATGGTGGAGTTGACAAAGGTAAAGCTGAGAAGTTCTGCACCGGATGATGCTTTTAAAAACAGTCAATACATGATTAACTATCTCAATGTTGAGACAAACATCCCCGGACAGTTTTACCAGATATTATTAATGTATTATAACGGAATGAGGATTACACTATGAAGCAAATTGCACTGCCTGGGGGAACGTTAATTGAAGTGGCTCATGAGGCATTCTATTTTTCGGTAAAGGATGAGTCCTATGCTGCATCATCCGGTACCGACACTTCAACATCTACTTTATTATCTGCCACCACACCCGACCCTTTGAGTGTCGGAGAATACAAGGTTATACCGGAGGGAGTGAGTAACAATATCCCCTCTTATTTGAGAGACTTACTGGACGGCAATCATCTTGGTGGCAGTGTACTTGATAAGGTTATCGGACTGATTCTTGCTCAGGGCATTGCACAATACACCGAAAAGATTGTTGACAACCAGATTACACGGCAATGGGCAGAAGATGCACAGGTTACAGAATGGCTGAGATTGTGGGATCACAAAACCTACATTATCAACTCGCTGGAAGATCTTGTTAAAGGTGGCGCCTATTATTCGAAATTACTTCGCAATGTTGGCGGGCGTTTGGGTGGTGGTGGCACCGGGAAGATTAACGAGCTGCAGCATGTTTGTGCTTCGGAATGCAGGCGCGAATGGCCGGATAATAAAGGTGTGATTAACCGCCTGTTTGTTGGTGACTGGGACAGTACGAGTACCGAAAAGCTGGTTTACCCTGTATGGAGCAAACTTACCAAAACACTTCGACCTACGATGATGGCATACCGGAATATGTACCGTTTTGGGAGGGGTTTGAATCAGCCAATATTACCTGCTTATTGGGGAGTACGGAGCTGGATGGCACGTAGTACCGATGTTCCGGACATCCTGAATAACCTGAGTGAAAATACGCTGGGTGTAAAATGGCATATCATTTCACCATCATCCTACTGGGACGCAGTGGAAGTTCATCTAAAAGCGAAGGTGGAAGGTGAAGGGAAACTTTGGAAACAAGATATACTCGAATCCTACAAAGAAGCGTTTCTTCAATCGCTGGCAACAGTATTGGCAGGAAAAAAGAATGTGGGAAAGTTTATTCATACGCAATCGTCCAGGATTGATCTTGACCTGGGTAAAAGCGATATTGACAAGTGGGAATTTATCCCGCTCGACATGAAAATGGATAAGTTTATTGCTTCCCAAATTGAAATCAGTAAACGTGCTGACGTTGCTATTGCAAGTGGAATCGGCCTTGCTCCTTCCCTATCGAATATTGTGGCTGATGGCAGACAAGGATCAGGAAGTGAATCACTTTACAGCTATAAATTATTCAGAACATCAAGCGTTTACAGGATAGAATACGCCATTTTTGGCATACTTAACGACGTAATCAGCTATAACTGGCCCGAAAAGAAGGTGCAATTGGGCTTTTACAGCGAATCGGTGATGAAAGAGCAGGATGTAACGCCATCGGACAGAATAGTCAATAAAGTTCCTTAACAAACGACTAAAAAACTCATAATATGATTTTCAACAAATCGAAAGATTTTAAGGTTGCATTAAATGAATTTCGGGTACACGTTCCCAAACTTGACAAGAATACCGAATTTGAATTGTTAATGCCCGATATCGACAATGCGGAATACGAGCTTCGGAAGATTTGTGGTTCTGCTGTTTACGACAAAGCAGAAAAAGAGTACAACGATGCTGTCCTTGACGCTGATAATACGACCCTTGTATTGCTTGTTCAGGGTGCAATTGCCAATACTGCTTTCCGGGATTATACAACCACGAATGATTTGCGACATTCGCTTACCGGGCGTAAGGCATCCATCAATCCGGCCAACGAAAAACAGGCCTGGGAATTCTTCATTGAGCGCGATAATGCGGGTTTGAATTTTCGCATACAAAAGGCGCTAAATCGGCTGATCGATTACCTCGACCGTGAAAAGGTTGCAGAGTGGACCGGATCTAATGTATATAAGGTACGGCACCGTGTACTGCTTTCGGATATTGATTTGTTCAGCCGCTTCTACCCGATCGAAAACAGCCTGGAATTGTTTTGCCAGTTGCTTCCATTTCAGCTGGAGATGCAGCGTAAATATATCGCACCTGTTTTGGGTGAAGATTTATTGCGGCAGATGATAGCCCTGGATATGAATGCAAGCGGATCGGGAGGTGATCAAAAACTACATCTGTTGATCGAATATGCAGCTCCGGCGCTTGCACTCTGGACAATGGCAACGGGCATCAAACGTTTATCGGTTAAGCTATTACCAGAAGGTCTGGTTCAGCAATTCAAGAGTTCTGTCCAATCACGCGACTCTTCATTTTCAGTGGCCGGAAAAGAGAAAGATTTAATTGTGAGTTCACTCATCGGCGATGCCCAGGAAGCAACAGCTATGCTCGAAAACCAGCTCCGTATCATCACTGCAAAAGAGGATAAAACAGTCATTGCCCCGGTGAGTATGCTCTCTGACAGAAATCTTTCCACCAATAAATATTTCTCGATATGAACGAACTCTTAATACCTGAAAAGAAGATTAAGGTAAATTACCCTTCCTCTTTTGATGAAATAAAAAGTGAGAATGTTTGCCGGATTGGTGAGATTATGCACGACTGTTACACGGGGAAAATTGATTACGATATGGCGCGAAAACTTGCGGCAGATGAATTTCTGAACCGGGTAAATAGCGTCAATAAACCGGCGCTCGTTGAAGGATCAATAGACTTTTGGAGCACTGAATCCTTATTGGCTGACTCAGTCGATTTTCTTTTTAATCACGAAGAGGCGAAAGATGGAGATGAGAATGTAAGCATCAATCCTAAGTTCTGCACCCAGCTGGTACCCTGGGTAAAGGTTGGATTACGCTGGTATGTTGGTCCAAAGGATTTGCTGTCGGACCTGACCATTTTCGAATTCAAAGAAGCCTCCTGGCGGATAGGCAAGTATTCAGAGACCAGGGACGATCAGTATTTGAACGAGATTTTTGCGGTACTCTACCAGCCGGGAGGATTGATCGAAAAAAGGAAGGTGAGAGGCGCACTGATAGAGACGCACCCCCGTGCGTCTGTACAACAACGAGAGCGAAATTACCGGATGGCTATCAATGCAGCGATACATGTACCTATTGGATTGAAGTTTATGATCTATCTGTTTTTTATTGGTTGTATGAATTGGCTTCGGGAAGAGGCCGTTGAGATCGATGGTAATGAAATACGCTTTGGATGTCTGTTTCCTAAAGCCTCCCCCGGCATCTCCGAATGCGGAGAGAAGGAAAATGACACCGGTATGGCTGGGATCTTGTTTCAAATGGCCGAAAGCGGTGTGTTCGGGAACATGGAGCAAACGAGCAAAGTGAGTATGTGGGATGTGTTTTTAAGGCTGTTACAGATTCATAATCAGATTAAAAAAATGAAATAATAATGATTGATGTACGGAGATATGTGAAATTGGGAAATCTGCTTGCAGGGTTTCCACCACTGCAAACTTTTATTTATGGAGCAGCAGATGAAGATTTAATAGCAAAAATTCAGGTATTGGAAAGTGATCAATATCCGGTTTTGGTTGGTATTCTTCCAACTATAACGGGCACTGGTCGTAACATGGATGAATTGGGATATGAATCGCCGTTATTTTTTTATTCTTTGGATATAATCCGTAACCGCACCGAAGAGGAGCTCGTGAGTACTTGGGAAAAGACGCTTGACGGGATAAAGGGGATTCAGAAGGCGCTGAAGTGGTATCGCAATTATCCGCAATGGAGAGAACTTTACGATGTTACGCCAGATTCAATTCAAATTGATCCGGAGTATGGTATATGGGGCTGCATGGGTTGGAGTATCCGGTTCAATATTGTGCACGAAAATGAAATTACAATTGAAGGGTATGAAGCGGGTTATTTATTATAAGTAGGCACGATTGGCAAAGGCGTAATAGTCATGATGGCTGAATCTTTATGAAATGATTCAGATGGTTGAAGAACAAATCAACCTTTTAAAAATAGAGCCTTGCTTCCTTTTTTTGGTCGTGGGGAAAGAAAAAATATGTTTCTGAACAGCTACATTGCATTTATCGAAATACCAATTATTAAAAATTTTATATTTACCATTTAAGAAATCTTTATTTAAATTCTTTTTAAAAAAGATCAATTTCACTAAGACTTAAAATAGAATTAAAGTTAATTTGATGGAAAAGCATACCGCTCAAAATAATTCAGAATTAACTGAAGATGAGTACAAATCACAACGTACTATTGAAGAAATTCTGGATGTTGAAACCGGCGAAATAATCTTTGCTGAAGAATTTTTCATGCAAGACGAAGGTATTATTTGTTCAGCAAGATCGGCGTTAGAACTTTCCGTGCAATCTAATATTCCGAAGTATAAATGCATTTTTTGTGAACAAAATATAAAAATATCTGGTAGAAGGATTTTTGAAAGGAATAAAACCGTTTACTTCTTTGCACATTTTAAGGATAGTGATGATTGTCCTATTAAGACAGGCATTGGATTGAATCTTAACGAATTATTAGCAAATAAATACAATGGATTGGATGAAAGTGAACTACATAAGCGTCTTAAAAATTTTATTGCAGAGAAGCTTAAAGGTGAAAATTCAATTCGAAAGGAAATAAAGGAAGTCGAAATAGAAAAAACTTTTAGGAATAAGGAAATTTCTGAAAATTGGAGGAGACCTGATGTAAAAGCCATTTTTACGGATAGGACATTGGTTTTTGAATTACAACTTTCAACTACTTTTTTAAGTGTTGTTGTAGGAAGAGATGCGTTTTATCGTATGCACCAAACATTTATTATTTGGGTATTTGCGGGTTTGGATGAGCGGGAAGATTGGCAAAAACTAATGGAAAAGGATATTTACTATGCCCATAAGAGAAATGTTTTTCTCTTAGATGAACAAGCAGAAGAATTATCCAGACAGCAAAGTGAATTGGTATTGCATTGTTACTGGCAAATACCAGAAATTTTGGGCAACCGAGTTAAAATAAAATGGCAAAATGAATTTATTACATTAGACAAACTCACTTTTGATAATGAAACTTTTGACGCTTATTATTACAACAGCGACAAAGATTTTTATGATATCGCTGATCCTAAAAAAAAGGCAATTATAGATGCTTGGGATAAGGCAAAAGAAGAACGTTGGGATAAAATTAAGGAAAGAATAAACAATCGAGCGAACTCGGAAGTAAAGCCAGTACGCTTCGAATTAAATGGGAAATTTGGCTATAAAATAAAACAGAAGATTATAGCTGATCCAATATTCACTAAAGCTTTTCCTTTTAAGAATAAGTTGGCCGTAATTGAAATGGATGAAATACAAGGCATTATAAATTTGGATGGTCAACAAATTTGTAAGCTTGAACCTAATTCAAAAATAATTAGTATTACACCATGGGGCAATAGTTATTTTAAAATAACGTTTAAAAAAGATCGAATCTTATGCGGGGTAATCGATATTATTGGGTCTGTGATCCTTCCTTTAGTTTATGATAAAATTGAAGATTTACAACAGGGCAGAGCTCTAATAAGAAAAGATGGATGTATTGGCTCTATTGATGAAAATGGAACCTTAATCGTACCTTGTAGATATAGTCAAATACCTTCATTTATAAATGGTAAAGCTAAAGTGCAAAGAAATGGTAAATTTGGATATGTTGACGAGTTATGGAATGAGTATATTCATTGTGATTATGATACAATAGAGGATTTTATTAAAGGGACGGCAAAAGCATGGAAAAAAGGAGCGTGTGGCTACCTTGATGAAATTGGCACAGAATTGATGCCATTTAGGTATGATCAGATACCAATATTTATAAATGGCAAAGCAAAAGTATCGAAAAATGGCAAATATGGATTTATTGATGAGACTTGGTGTGAATTCATTCTATGCAAATATGATGAAATTCAAAATTTTGAAAATAACAAAGCAAAAGTTAAAACAAATTACAAGTACGGTTTCATTGATGAAACTGGAAATGAGTTAATTCCTTGCAAATATAACTGGATAGGAGATTTTTATAGAGGGAGAGCCAAAGCATCAATTTCTGTAATAATTAAAACTGCTTATTCGAATAGTTATTCCTCATTATTTGGAATAGTTTCAGAATTTGGGGAAGAAATAGTTACTTGCCTATATGATGAAATCGGAGAATTTATAGATGGGAAAGCAATAGCCACGAAAGAAGGGAAAAAAGGCTATATTAGTGAATTAGGGAGTGAGTTATCCCCATTCAAATACGATCAGATTCCGATTTTTGAAAATGGTATTTCCAAAGTGCAAATTGATCGTAAATATGGCTTTATTGATATTGCATGGAATGAGTTAATTGCTTGTAAATATGATAAAATAGAAGAATTCATAGATGGGAAAGCTAAAGCATGGAAAGGTTTTAAATGTGGCTTTATAAATGAAATTGGTAAAGTATTAATTCCTTTTAAATATGATCAAATTAATTCTTTTTACAATGGTAAGGCTGAAGTAATGAAAGGACTTAAATATGGTTTAATTGATGAGAAAGGAAAAGAGTTAATTCCCTGCGAATATAGTTCCATCGGGAATTTTTCCAATGGGAAAGCAAAAGTAAATAAATGCTTTGAACGTAGAGCAAGAAATTATTATGGACGAATAGACTTATATGGATATGTTGATGAAACTGGAGTTGAAATAATTCCATGCATTTATAGCGAAATCGATGATTTTTATGAAGGTAAGGCAAATGCAAAAATAAGGGATAGCTACGGATTATTGGACGAAACAGGTAATGTGTTAATTAATTTTGAATACGATGAAAAACTTAATTTTGTTGATGGTAAAGCGGAAACAAAGAAAAATTCTAAATTTGGGTATATTGATGAATCTGGCAATGAGTTAATTCCCTTTGTGTATAATTATATTGAAGAATTTACTGATGGTAAAGCAATTGCGAATAAGAATGGGAAATATGGTATAATTGACATACAGGGAAATGAACTAATTCCTTTTGAATTTGATGAAAAACCAAATTTTATTGATGGTAAAGCAAAATTAAGGAAAACCGGTAAATATGGAATTATTGATGAAGCTTGGAATGAACTAATCGCCTTTGAATTTGATGAAAAACCAAATTTCATCGATGGTAAAGCAAAACTAAAGAAAAACGGCAAATATGGTGTTATTGATGAGTATGGCAACGAGTTAATTTCATTCGCTTTTAATGAAATTGATAATTTCATTGATGGTAAAGCAATTGCGAATAAAAATGGGAAATTTGGTGTCATTGATAAGTCTGGCAATGAGCTAATTCCATTCGCTTTTATTGAAATTGACGATTTCATTGATGGTAAAGCAATTGCGAATAAGAATGGAAAATTTGGTGTCATTGACGTACAGGGAAATGAATTAGTTCCTTGTGAATTTGATGAAAGACCAAATTTTGTTGATGGTAAAGCAAAATTAAAGAAAAACGGTAAATATGGAATTGTTGATGAAGCTTGGAATGAATTAATCGCTTTTGAATATGGCTCGATACAAGATTTTATAGAAGGTAGAGCAAAAGCAATTAAAAATGACAAATATGGCTTTATTGATTGCTCAGGAGATGAGTTGATTCCATTTAAATTTGACAAAATAGAAAACTTTAAGGATGGGCGGGCATTAGCTAAGAAAAATGACAAATATGGATATATTGACTTTGGCGGTAATGAGGTGATTCCATGCATTTTTCCATATTTTTTGCTTAATCAAATTGAAAATATTAATGCAATAAATAATGCAGAAGTTTATGAAGACAAAAATGGGAATTTCATCATTCCATCAATTTCCTACTTGTCTGACATTGATGTTTTTAATTTTTTTAGAAAAAATTCATTAAAGGCAAAAGTTGAGAGTAAGGCGGACTTTGGAATATTTCTTTCGTTGAATTCTGAAATCAGTATCGGACTTTTACACAAGAGCGAAATATTTAAAACTAATTTGAGTATCAATAATAGCCAATTCAATATTGGGAATATAATTGATGTATATATTCAATCAATTCAACCGGAAAATAACAGGATTTCATTTTCATTACCTATTTCTATTAGTCCATTAACCTTTATTAGTCCATTAAGCTCACTATACCAGAAATTAAAAAATCTTGAAGGCTATATTGTTGAAGGTAATATCACTAATATAAAGGAATATGGTTTATTTGTTGATATCGGCGAGGGGGCAACAGGATTAGTTCATATTTCAGATTTAAAACGTAATGGATTTGAAGAAAAAAATTTGGAAAGAGATTTTCATAGAGGTGAAACAATAAATGTTGCGATTATATCAGTTCATTTAGAGTCTAAAAAAATCGAACTAAACTTAATTGAAAAATAATTAAAGGCGTTGTTATAATCTCTAAATGTGAACAGTCTTAAGGTGTAAATCTGTTATTCTGAAGAGTACTCATTTTGTGGAAAGAGGTTAATAATAAAACCAAATTTACATAAGTTATTTATCTAACTTTTCTGTCCTTTCCCTCCCTATCCCCGTCTATTATATTTACTTAAAAAAATAATTATGGCAAAAATTCAAACCATCAGGCGAAATCTGGCATTTAAAGAGTATAAGATAAAGGATACTCCTGATAACAAATAAGTTGCATTTCTCCTCAAGTTGGTGAAGAAAAATGGAGAACTGGTCTTCAAACCACGAGAAGTTGCTGCAAGGCTTCCATTTAATGCCGAACACTAATGTATTCACTGAGCTCTTTCCATTGCTTTGAGTCTCTTTTTTTTTGTCCTTTAGAAACACAATTCAGGGTGGTATTCTTGTTGAATGCAAAATACAAATCCCATAGATGTAACCCTTTGCCGTCGTATTGCCTACGAAGAGTGGCAGAACTTCAAAAAGTCGCAGGACATGTCGATTGACGCGAAACTGCAAAAGCAAACCGGACTGATTCACTCGGGCGGTGCCGGTCGGCGTTATTCAATCACAACAAATAAATACGAAATCGTAGCCAGTCTTGTGCATCCCGATTATTTGCGTTACCAGGATATGCGAAAGTTAAAACACGGGCGCACCAATTCGAAACTACACACACCAAAAGTCTCACAAACAAAAGGTAAAGGAATACATAACCGGATGATCTGGGGCCGGATGAACACGATCGCCTTCCGCTGTATGAATGATCTGCGGGGTGAAGTGATCAAATTTGTAAGAAGCAGTAAGATAGCCAAACGCAAATTAACTATCAGGATTTAATTGAAATTCATTGATATACAATTGAAAATTGAACCTTGTAAATTGATAACTGAGATAAAATGGGACGAAAAATATACGATGAAGATTTGCGGTTAAACCTGATTCTAAATGGACAGGGATTAAACCAGGGCAGTAAACAGATGGTTGCCGAACTTGGAAAGATGGAGCTCAAAATGATTCGGCTGGAGCAAACGGCAAAATCGCTGGCTGCTGAAATCAAACTGCTTGAAAAGGATGAGATTGGCAATGCCGGTGCGTTGGTGACAGCCAGAAAAGCCTATAACGATACCACCACAGCCATACGTGCCCAGTCTGTAGCCATTGAAAAACTACGGCAACAAGTAGGTTTGGCCGGGATGACCGTTCAGCAACTAAAGAATCATGCCAAGGCACTGCAGATACAATTGAATAATATGACAGGCAATCCGGCTCTTCGACAAAAGCTTCTGAACGATCTCAATGCAACCAATGCAAGGATAAGAACACTTACGACCGGGGCTGGCAGATTGTCTCAGGCTTGGGAGCGCATTGAGCGCACAGCAAGCAGGGCTGGCTCTGTAATAGGCATGTTTACAATGGTCATTTATACCTTAGTACGATTGGTAACCGGCGTTATTACGCGCATGAAGGAGCTGGAGGACCTGATGGGAACAGTCCGCAAAAATACGGGCCTGGCAGTTGGTGAAGTATGGGAAATGAAAGATGCTTTCGATGCTTGGGACACTCGTACGAAAACTGACGATTTACTGAAGCTGGCAATTGTGGCCGGCAAGCTGGGAATCGAGGGTAAAGATTCTATTATGCAGTTTGTGGAATCGGCCAATATGATCCAGATAGCATTGGGTGATGACCTTGAAGGGTCGGTGGAAGACACCGTAAATAGCCTGGGAAAACTGATGAATGCCTTTAGGGTCGATAAGGAGATGCCCATTAATGAGGCGATGCTCAGAACTGGTGGGGTTTTGAATCAGCTTGCAAAGAGCAGTGCTGCTTCAGCGGGTACGATATTGAACTATATGACCCGGTTAAGTTCCGTGGGTGAGCTGGCGGGATTTACAATTGCTCAGATTGGCGGGCTTGGATCGGCGCTTGATGCGATGAACGTACCGTCTGAACGGGGTGCCACAGCTGTTCAGAAAATCATGCTTGCCCTCGCGAATCCAAAAAAGATCAATGACTTTGCAGATGCGCTTGGATTATCCGCCGAAGGATACAGGAAAATGCTAAAAGACGATCCCAATAAAGCCATGATCGCTTTGCTTCGCCGGTTTGTCTCCACCAAAGACGGATTGGTCGAACTCACCGGAGGGATGAAGGACTTTGGCGCGAAAGGGCAATACATGACTGCCGTTATCGGATCACTGGCGCAAAACCTCGATGTACTGGTAGCACAGCAAGAAATAGCAAGAAAAGAGTGGGAAAATAAGATTGCCGGAGCTTCAGTGCTGGAAGAGTATATTATCATGAATAACAACTTCACGGCCAATGTACTCAAACAGCAAAAGATCATAAAGGCGACTACTGATCAGATGAATAAAGATGCGGAACCGGCAGTGCTTGGACTGGTAACGGCCTGGGCGAATTTCGTGATTGGTGTTAAATCGGCTACAGACTGGATAGGAAGGAACTGGCAGATGATGAAATATCTGACGTTTGCCTATATCCTGTTTAAGGGGCCTGCTATGTGGCGTGTTGCCAATCTGATACTTGAGGATTTATGGCTCAGAAAAACCTATGCTGCCGAGGCGCTGAAAGTTTTCTGGATGAAAGCCTCCATTTTATGGACACGTAACCTAAGTGCGGCCCAGGTACTTTTAGCCACTCAGTCCAACTTTTTAAGAATTGCCAATATTGCATTAACGCAGGGGTTTAGAGCGGCATACGTTGAAATGAAGGCGTTAAGAACGGCAAGTATCGCAATGGCTTTCCCGATTGTTGCTGCTACGGTGGCGGTCGCGGCACTGGCCGGTGCTTTCTATTTGCTCGTGTACAGGCGGAAGGCACTTTCGGAGGAAGAGAAGCGGCACCGTGCTTTACAAACGGAGATACAGTCGGAATACGGCAAAGAGAAGGGCGGTTTGGATGTGATGATTGACCGGCTTAAAGATGTGAATACGAGTCAGAGTGAGCGCAGCAAGATCATTCAAACCTTAAAAGAGCAATATGGGGACTATCTCCCCTTGCTTATGAAAGAAGGTGTTACCGCAGACGAGGTGGCTGGTTCGTATGATAAGATCGTCGAGGCCATGGGGAAAAAGGTCATTTTCGATAAGGCGACAGCAGCCGGTGCAGTGAACAGGACGGCTTACAATGCCAACGATGCTGAGATCAGGCGAATGGAGATTGTGATGAAGAAACATCAGGATGCCACTGATGCGGCAGCAGCTCTTGGAGTGACCAGGAATAAGCAGCTCGATGCTGAATTAAAAACAGACTATATCAAAAGGATGCAATCATTAATAAGACTTCGGTTCGTCTATACGGACGAATACGCCAAGTTAAAGAGTGACATCGCGGCATCGGGAGCACCGGAAAAAATAAGGGTTGCACCTGTCGGCATGGAATTAAAGGATGAGGTTTTTGAGACTTTCAAAAAGAGGCAGGATGATATGAAATCGGCTTTAGCCAGGGAAGAGTATGATATTCATGTACGTGCATTACGCATTAATAAAACCAAACAGGCAGAGGATGAAGATTTAAGACTGGCAAAGATCAGGTATCTGAAATTATCGATCAGTGACCGGGAAAAAGCCTGGCGTACAGAAGAGGGTGAGGAAGCGGCATATATGGCAGCAAAAAGCGAGCTGGTCGCGCTGCAAAGGGACAAACAGCTGGATGGCAAAAAAGAGGATAAAAAAGAGGCCAAAACGCTGGCCCAGGAAGCGGAAGCACAGAATAATAAAGAGGTGGCAAGAATAACACAGCGCAGGATTGATGGCGTGACAACTGACAGGCAATATAATGCAGAATTGCTTGACCAGGAACTCTCCTACCTCAAAGCAAAGATTAACCTTTTTAAAGAGGGAAGCGATGAGTATGAAGAGGCCAATACCCAATATTTATTGAAACGGGTTGCTGCCGAGAAGCAAATGAGAGATCTGCTGCTGGAGGCTCAGAATAGTCTGACCGATGCCAAAATTGCAAATTTAGAGGAGGGGATCGATAAGGAACGGGCGATCGAGGAGCAGCGCTGGAAAGACGAGATGGCTCTGTTGAAAGAGAAGCGGATCGTAAAGGAGTTGCTATCCAAAGATGAAATCGCATTTAACGAGGCG
>Ga0209511_1002700_pt1 | contig 14272 bp, 13 predicted proteins | sample SSSSmetaG_FD_184141 | JGI IMG/M metagenome (GOLD analysis project Ga0209511, IMG submission 184141) | Glacier valley bacterial and archeal communities from Borup Fiord, Nunavut, Canada, to study Microbial Dark Matter (Phase II) - ​SSSS... | ecosystem: Environmental > Aquatic > Freshwater > Ice >...
GCTATCTTTAATCAAGCCGGAGGCGTGGCTAAGTCAAGTGTGACGCAAAACTTAGGCTACCATCTCCATCGTCGAGGACATCGAATCCTTCTAATTGACATGGACCCGCAAGCTTCCCTAACCATTTTTCTCGGGCTAGAACCGCATGAACTAGAGCAAACGGTCAGCGATGTAATTCTCAACGAAGCAGACTTGCCACTTCAACGTGACCTGTACGGTATGGATTTATTGCCCTCAAACATCACCCTGAGTGCTGCAGAACTTCAACTCTCTTCAGTAATGGCGCGTGAAATTCGCTTAAAGCAAGCAATAGAACCAGTTCTGGACAATTACGATTTTGTGCTAATCGATTGTCCGCCGAGCCTTGGAATTCTCAGTATTCTGAGTTTAACGGCTGCAACTCATGTTCTTATTCCAATTCAGACTCACTTCAAAGCCTTCAAAGGAACTGAACTACTATTAGGAACGATTAAACAGGTGAAAAAGCTGGTCAATCCTACCCTTGCCATTGCAGGAATTGTGCCAACGCTTTATAGCAATGCAAGTCAGGATAAGGCAATTCTAGAGGCGCTGCAAAACCAACTTGCGTCATTAGGGGTTGTTTTTCCGCCGATTCCCCGTGCGACTGCTTTTGCAGATGCGGCCATGAGCCGTCAGCCTTTAGCCGTTTATGCCCCCAAACATCCCGCTTTGTCTGTCTTAGAAACGATCGCTGAACAAATGGAGAACTTGTAGTGGTTAGAAAGCGCATAGAAGTCCCACAGATGCGAGGCGTTCAAGATCTTCTGAGCATGGAGATCGAGCAGCCCTCTGCAACGGCGGCACTAGCAAAAATTCAACTCCCTCACAAACAACCGCGACGATGGTTTGATCCAGAAAAGATGGCTCATCTTGTCAAATCCGTTGAAGAACACGGCATTCTAGAACCGCTCCTAGTTCGTCCACTGCCTAATGGAACGCTTGAGCTGGTTGCTGGCGAAAGACGATTCCGAGCTGCTCAAGAAGTGGGATTATCAGAAGTCCCAATCGTTGTCAAAGAACTCGATGATCGACAAGCTTTGCAAGTCGCATTACTCGAAAACCTTCAGCGTGAGGACCTCAACCCGATTGAGGAAACCGAAGGCATTCTAGAATTACTAGCGATCGCGCTCAATGCAAACACAGATTCAGTCATATCCTTGCTCAACCAATCTGCGAATGCAAAGAAGAGAGGTCAGGATCTGACGGATAACGTTATCCGTCAATTTGAACAGCTTGAATCTGTCCTATCAACAGTTGGGCGTTTTAGCGCTGAATCCTTTCGAGCCAACCGTTTACCTCTGCTTAATCTGCCCCCTGACATTCTAGCTATGCTTCGTCAAGGCAAACTCGAATATACAAAAGCACGAGCCATTGCACGAGTCAAAGATGAACAGCAGTGCAAACGGTTGCTAGAGACTGCGATTGCGGAAAATTTATCCTTAAGTGAGATTAGAGAAAAGATCCGGTCTTTTACTGTACCTGTTCCGACTCGTTCTACTGCTCAGAAAGAAAAATTTTACGATCGGCTTTCTACAGTAACTCAGCAACTGCGAAAAGCAGAAATCTGGCGTGATACTCAGAAGCGGAAGCAAGCGGAAAAATTACTTGCAGAATTAGAGAAGTTAGCAGATGAATCACAATAAAGCAGTAAGCCTCGCTGAGATTAATGCCCAGTGCTCTTGGCTAGTTAGCTACGAACGGGTTTCCACTGATGGACAGAATCTAGCACTACAACACGTTGCTCTGCAGACTGCAGGCTGTGAAAAAATCTTCTCAGACACGATGAGCGGTGCAAACGCAGATCGCCCTGGACTAAAAGAAGCCTTTGAGTTCGCCCAGAAAAGGGACACGATTACGGTTTGAGCCTTGACCGCTTAGGACGATCGCTCAAAGACCTGATTGCCCTAGTTGAAGCGTTGGAGACCCGCAAAATGGGTTGCGCTCCCTTCAAGAGAACATTAATACGACTACCAGTGGCGGCAAGCTGATCTTTCACCTGTTTGGCGCATTGGCAGAGTTTGAACGTACCTAAGGATTGCAAACGGCAAGAGCCAGAGGGCGCAAAGGGGGCGACAGCAAAAGTTAACCACACAGCAAATTGAAATTAAGTGAGCTCTCTCTATGAACCCAAACCGAAGTGTGAGTTCGCTTTGTGAGCATCTGGGCATTAGCCGCCCAATTTACAAGCGTTACATCGTTGCCAGCAAGACGTGGGAGGCTATCCCAAAAACAACGCAAATTCAGCTTTGAGTGAGAGCGGCTTTATTGAAAGGGTGAAGTCTCAAAACGAAGCTCCCCTGCTTGAACTGTCTGTAGATGCAGCTGTGACTCGTTATCCTTCATGCTGCGCTAACCCCTGTAGGATGATCTCGACCACCAGCCCTGCCGAGGGTAGCAGCGTATGGGCGACTGGAACCTGAACTGGACTGGACAACCAAGGTGCGCTGACCTCAGAAACGGAAACAACCCCATCGTTCAACTCTCGACCAAAGAGTCCCTGCCAGCTTACCCATCCGCGCACTCCTGCAATCGCCGTGGTTGGCGCAGAGATTGACCCTACCGCTGCCAAGCGCGATGGCCCAATGGGAGACCCTAGCAGATACACAAGCCTGGGAGGTGCTGTGTCTGGCGGCAGGGAGTTAATCGCCGCTCGAAGCAGGACACCTCCGAGAGAGTGACCGACCACGACATAGCCATCCGCTTTCGCCAACCGCGAGATGCGTTCCCGTAGACGAGCAACGATGGAATCAACATTTTCAAACGTAGCTAAGTAACTGAACGTGGTTGTCTTCACGCCCGCTTGTCGAAGACGACGCATCAAACCATCCAGAGACCGGGGATCGCCCCATGCCATGAACGAACAGCACGATCAGGGGTCTCCTTTGGGAACTAGCATTCTGGTGGAGTGGCTGCATAGCCAAGTTCAAGACGATGGATGGATTCGCTTACAGTTTCTTGCAATGATTTTACGCATCTGTGCGATCACTTCTACATTGAGTGCAAAGTCAGACTGGATCTGCTCTGTAAAGTCATTACCAACGACATAGACCTTTTCTTCACGGTCGAACGCCAGCTTGAGATCGTGAGTCTCCACAAAGTCTTCTAATTCGTTTAGAAGAGTCAGAAAGTAGGCGTAGATTTGGCTGGCGTTGCGCTGCTGGCTCATGGGGGTCGGTACAAAAGTCAAGACAACTCATTCATCGGCTACTCTAACATCGCTGTCCGAACTTTCGCCCTTGAGATAGTTCTCGACCACAGGGGTCAATTTAGGAGAGTAAGCCGTCCGTAGCAGAGTTGAATCATTTCGCAGGACTCTAGGGCGTTAAAGGGAAAGGAGTACCAATCTGCTAGAAAAGTATCGAGCTTCTACAACCTTATTAACGCTAATGGCAATCAAGCCTTCTGGGGTCGCACCCGCCAAACTATTGACCTTTAAAGGCTGTAATGAGCCAGGAGTTCCTCAGAGAGTCAATCAGGATCGGCAGAGCCATGGCTAGATCAACTTCTAAATCCCTTTCTTGAATCGCAATAATGAAATGGTAAATGAGGTCAAAACTCACCTGATCGTCCGGTTCCAGGATTAAAAACTGACCATTCGGGCTATGGTTCAGCTTTTCAATCTCTGTTAAACCCACGCCACCTGTCGGCTTGGGTTCGCGCCTATCTCGGAGCAAAGTGAATTTGGTCTTGGGGTGACTGACCACTAGCTGGTTAAAGTTTTTGATTCTAGCTGTGAAGGTCGCACCACTTGCATTCAGGAAGCCAATCACAAATTCCTGTTGAACTGTTTTGATCCGAAAGTGCTCTGGTAGTTTGCTTTTCCCTAAACGCAGTGGAGCAAACTCTAAGTCTTGATGCACCTTAAACGCTTCCAGGATGGCCGCTAGTTTCCCAATCTCATTGGAATCCTGAATGATAGTCGGGCTCGTGTAGTCCTGGGTGAGTTCCCGTTTCTTGTATCCCAGATATTCCAACACAACTTCTTTGACAGAAGGCTGTCCGCTTGAAGTCGCGAGGTCAAACGGTAAGTTCTTAGAGTTTGGTGAATCCGGCAAGCGATCGTCTCCCGCTTTCGTGTCAGCGGGAGTTCCTCCAGACGGGGCGCTGCTCAAGTAGGGCTGAATCAGGCTCACCATTTGAGCCATGACTTGTTCCAGTTGTTTGACCCTAGCTGCCATTGAAAGCCCCGCCATCTCGAAGCGATCGTCCGTCGGGGGCAAGGGAGTGTTGTGGATTTTATGGCGGAAGTGAGCACCCGCCTGCTTGAGCACCGCCCGGATCGAGTTCTGACTCAGGATGTTGGAGCGTTCGGAAGGACTGAAAAGGGTCTTCAACTCAATCCCCACAGCTTTTGCTTTCAGACTGAGCAGGTCTTCTAGTTTGGCAGCACTGGGACGTTCTAGCCTGACGATGTATTCAGACACGCGATCCACGACTGAGCCATCAAAGAAGACTTTGAACTGCTCCCACCGCTCAGGAAACAAGTTCAGGATGATCAGGCTATTGGGAACATGGGTCAAAAGCTCTTTGACCGCTTCGCCAAAGCTCTCTAGGATTGGTTCGTTGTGGGGTAGTCCTAAGCTCTCTAGCTGATCGAAAACGATCAGGAGGGGTTCATCAAGGGTCGATAATCTTCCAAAAACGGTGATGGCTTCTAACGCAAACTCTTCCCGGCTCAGGTCATCTTGCCAGTTCTCTAACCCAATACTTGCAGCATCACCTTCCTCCAGCTCAGAGGCGGCTAGCCAACGCCGCACGAGGTCTTTTTTGTAGGGGTCACTGTAGCTGCAAAACTTGATGATGCCTTTGAGGATAGTGGCTGAATAGCCAGCAGCTGTGTAGTGTCGGCTCCACCATTCACTGATATGGCGCTCAATATAGTTCCAACTGTCCCGATGGCGTTGCGTCTCTTCGGTTCCTAAGCGGCTGTAAAGACTCAAGCTATTGTTTTGAAACGCTGTCAGAACTTCCTGTCCTTTCTGGCTGCTAGTCACTTTCTCGACTGAACCCAGAATCTTGACGAAGCTATTCGCCAAGAGCAGCTCAAGCTGGGTGCGATCGCTGCCAACCACTTTTTCAGCCAGCGACTCTAAGATCCGCGAGTAGGTGTGGTGCAGCACCGCCGTCGCGTTATTGGGTTGGCGGATAAACAGCAGGCGGTTGGTGCGGAGCAGCTCTTTCGCCATCCGCATGATCAGGTGAGTTTTACCCGATCCGGCTTCCCCCAGCACAATGGCACCTCTGCTTTGGTGGTTGGGGTCGGACTTGATATCGCCCAAGACCGCTTTCAGGAGTTCAAATTCAGCGTGATACACCGCTTGCAAGTCAAGGTGATCCTGAAATGGATTATCCACTCGGCTGCTGCTGAAAGGATTGGGGGTGTCCTGTAGTTGAGTTTGCATGGCTGTCTGCCGTTGGTTCTCTAGGATTTTTAGGTAAAGCTGATGAGTAAATTCAGCATCATAGCGAGCGGTATGGGCTTGACTGGTGTTGAACCGCTTGCCGTTGACTTTGAGGTGCAAACACTGGCTTAAGTGTTGCAGCGAGTAACTCTCTAGAGACGGCAAATGCTGCTTGGCAAGTTCCCAGGTGCAGGCAACCTCAAAATTTGTCCAAGGGACGTTGGCTTGGCGGAAACTGAACCGCAACACTTTCAGATCATGCTCGGTGTAATGGCAGACCACCCGCTTAGTCCGAGCTAGGTCGGCGATGTCTTGAACAATCTGTTGCAGGGGTTTCAGGGGATGTTGGCTGCCCAAATTGGCGGGATGCTCAGCCGCAAACGCCTCATAAATGAGCTGTCCCTGGCTATCCAGCATGGCAATCTCACTCAGCTCCGGGTTACCCTCTGTGTCAACGACGACAAAATCCAAGCGGTTGTGCTCCTACAGGCTTCTAGGCTTCGAGTGATGATGCCCCTTCATCAGATAGTCTCAACGGGACTCGCCTCCCCACAGCATTTTGAAAGTCTGATGACAACTTGGCAAATAGGGGTCGGTGCTGTTTTTGGGCTGCTGAGTAGCCCAAAAACAGCACCGCTTCCACTCATAGGATAAAGCAGACGAGGAAAAAACAAAGTCAGCGGTTCCTCGTTTCAGACAGGAGCGATCGCGCTTTCATCACAACTTGGGAACCCTTTGAAAAGCCCTATCAAATTTTTCTGATAGGAGCTTCAATATCCTCAGGGAGACTCCACCGTGATCGAAGAAATCAAAATTGACAACTCAGTCATACACTTCATGCCTGCCAAGTATCATTTAGGGCAGAAAGTCACGGTCGATCACACCGTGGGCTACATCATTGGGATGCAACGTGAGAAGTATTCCTGGAGTTACCTGGTCGTCGAGGGTGAGCCGCCCACGGATGACAGTGGTGAAGATTGGCATCCAGAAAGCAATCTTGCCTGACAAAATCCAGAAACCAAACAGTTGGGGCAATTTAAAGAAATGACACCACGACTTCATTTTGACGACAGCGCCGCTCTCTTCAAGTTACAACTGAGCCATGACTGACCCTCGTGCTGACCATCTAACTCGTTTCCAGCCTTCCGGGGAGAAAGCATTGGCTGAGAAGCCCATCGCTGTCTTTCTTCCGAAGGAATTGGATCAGTACGTGCGGATGAAACCCAATCGGGCTGAATGGCTGCGGGCTGCGATCGCGGAGGCAGCGAGAAGAGAGTTAATCCAGGACTAAGAAGAAACCAACAAGTCTCTGTCACAGATTGATGAAGTGCGGGTGAGATCCCAAATAAATAGGGCACTTTAGAAAAGTAGTGCTCTTTTAAGAGGGATTTATGGGTTTTGCTGAAGATATTGCAAAGCTTTCTGAGCAAATTCGTCCGCGTTCTGAGAACGTGTTTGGAGAGGAAGCAACGAAGCAAGCCCTCATCCTCCCATTCTTTAGCGCTTTGGGTTACGACGTTTGGGAGCCCAGGGAGGTACAGCCTGAGTATGTCTCAGATGCTGCCAAGAAGAAATCAGGACAATTTGAAAAAGTTGACTACGCAATTGCCATAGATGGGTCGATTGTGATGCTGGTAGAAGCAAAATCACGCGACCAAAAACCTGAAGCGCATGATGGTCAGTTAGGTCGATACTTTACGTGGACGATCTCCGCCAAGGTCGGGATTGTGACTAACGGAGTGGAGTATCGCTTCTTCACGGATCTCCGCGAAAAAAACATTATGGACAAGGAGCCGTTTTTCAGCTTTAACGTCCTTGATTACGACTCTAAAGATATTGAGAACTTAAAGCTATTTCACCGGGATAACTTCGACGCGACAGCCATCAGCCAATACGCCGAAGAGATGGTTTACGTCAAAGGCATGACCCGACTAGTGGGAGATATTCTGCGTACGCCCTCTGAAGAATTCATTCGTTTCTTGGTCGGCGAAGTTGGTAAAGTATCATCCACTTGTGCGCTTGAAGGACGGGTTACCAGTAAGATTGTTGAGAAATTTAGACCCATCATTAAAAAGTCGATTCAGAACAGCTTAGTAGAGTTAATGACCCGTTCCATTAGCCAAGAGATGGAACATTCAACCGAAGGGGTGGAAACGGCTAGTGAATCAGATAAGCCTGCCAAGACGGAGGAATTGCCGGACGAGTCGGTAGGTTCTGAGGAATCAGACAAAGTTATTACGACAGACGAAGAGTTGGATGCATTTGACCGAGTTAAAGCGATCGCGGCAACGTCTGACCGCTTTCAGCATACCGTCGGCTACAAAGATGTTGAGTCTTACTTCGGAGTCCATGTGGGCAAACCAGGTTGGTGGTTCATGCGCTTGTATTTGTCGCCGAAGCGAAAGAGCTTGGTGGCTCGTCTGTCCATGCAGGAAACTCAAGAGCTAACTTCAGGCTTTGATGTTCAAGAGGTTTCAACCTCACTCGGTGGAGAAGCCACGCGGGTATTCATCTCTGATGTCAGTGATTTAGATAAACTTTCCCCTCTCATCCTGAAATGTTACGAGGTTGAGTCCGAGAAGCATCTGCTGGCTGCTGAAAAAGTTGCTTGAGAAGGTTGTTTTGGAGAATAGTCTCGTCGCATTATCCAAAGCCTTGTATCCCTCGAACAACTAGAAGTTAGCGAATCCATTGCTGTATGGAAGTAACAAACGACTATCACCAAGAACAAACCGGTTCAATAAAACTTTAGATAGGTAAGTAATGGAAGTCTTAACGACCACTTTTTTAATCCCTGACTGGATCAGTGCAGGACTGACGGGCGGACTCGACGAGCGTGTAGGTGGCGTGATTCGAGAGGTTGGTAGCAAGCATGTGGTGGCTTGGTTAAAGGAAGGCTTTAATCCAGTCGGTGGTTCCTTTCTCCCCACTGAGGGTCTACGCCTATGAGCAGCAGTATCAAGAACGGGTCGTCAAGACCCTCAGGAAAAAGGCTCAAGCCCTCGGCTTTGACCTGGTTGTTAAACCCACTGCTCCGGAATGTGTTTCTTAAGAGTAATCTTGCGATCAGAAGTTGCGATCGCGATCTACAGTGGTTGACTACCGCTTACTGCTTAATATCTACGAACAGGGGAACTACATTCTTTGTTGCTTTTTAACTATAGCTTTACGTACAAATACGGAGATTAAGCGAACACGTCTGAGGGAATTCTATGGTTAAGTACTCAGCTACTTCGGAATCCATTTACAGTCTGCCATGTAGTCCAGTGGTGTCAAAATATGCAAAAAACAGCGCAAATTGCTGCAATTATTGAAAAACGTCGCCCACTAGCCCAAAGAATCGAAGCAGTTGAGCGGCATCTCAAAACCCTTTCTGAGATGCTGCAACGATTGCAGCATCAGTGTAGTGAACTGACTCAGAAAGTGGACGACCCAGAAGTTTATGGACGATTAAGCGAAGTCAACACCGCATCCCTACAACTTCGCATCACAACTGAGCTACAAGCATTAAGTAAACTCAGACTGCGATTTTCTCGCCACACGCTCAACATAGGTGTGATTGGACGAGCCAGACAAGGCAAAAGCCGCTTGCTTCAGAGTTTGAGCGGGTTGACGACCGCTGAGATTCCCGATGGAGATCGTCAACACTGCACAGGCGTTCGCAGTACGATTCACCACAATCCCACACTCGAAACGTATGGCGAGGTTTGGTTTCACTCTGAGGAATCCTTCTTAAATGGCGTGATTGCACCCTATTACGAAAAACTTCGCTTAGGGTCAAAACCGTTCTCTCTAGATACCTTTGCAAATTCTCCTTTACCAGAACTCCCACGCGAACTTTCTGCTTACGCTGAGTCTGGGGCAATGTATGAGCATCTCAAGCGGTACCATGTTCACCTTGATAATTATCGTCACCTGTTAAACTCTCCTCCTAAACGAATTTCGAGAAACGAGATCCGAGAGTACGTTGCCCAAGATACGCTGGACGGACAACGCATCTTCTTTAATTACTTGGCGGTGCAAGAAGTTAAAATTACCTGCAAGTTTCCGCACGAAGAGGTAGGACAGATTGCGCTGGTGGACATGCCAGGCTTGGGAGATACGGGGGTCGGAGATGAAGCTCGTCTGGTTCAAACGTTAGGGCAAGACGTGGACGTGGTTCTGTTTGTACGAATGCCCAAGTCGTCGGGAGATTACTGGGCGGATGTTGATGTCCGTCTCTATGACGTGGCGCGAGATGCGTTGGCTGCACTGCCGCTTGAAGAATGGTCTTTTCTGGTTCTCAATCGCACCAATCCAGACTCCAAAAATGGCGATAATTGGAATAACTGTAAAGATCTGGTAGACAGTCTGGGCGAGAAACACATCAAGGTAATTCAGCAGACGATTGCAAACTGCGCTGATCGCGCTGAAACCAGCGCTCTACTCGATTCTGTGCTTCAGTACATGGCTGGGAATATTACGCGGCTCGATCGTCAGTATACAGCTTCATGTCAAGAACGCTTATTTCAACTGCAAAAGGCGGTTGTGTCTGAACTTGAAAAAGCGCAACAAGCAATTGATCATGCCGACTACAAAACCAATTGGTTTCCGTTATTTGAAACCCTATTTCAGCAGCTTTGGGATCAACTCACAACTGGATTAGAAGAGCTGTTGAAAGCGTTGAAAGAGCAGCGAGACCAACCGGATTTGGACTTTAAGCAGCGGGTTGAAGTTGCACTCGAAGCGTGCCGGGCAGATACAGGATTACCCACAATCGAAGATATTGAGACGCGGAGAAATCGAGTCGGTGGCTACCCAAATGCTTACTACGAATATCTGAATGAGGTGCGTGCCCATCTGTCACAGCATTTTCTCGTGGTCGATGAAGCGCTCAAACAGGGGTTGATACGAGTCAAATCTCAAGTTGCCGATATGTTGATTTGGCAAGGACGATTGGGGAACCTTGCTCAATTTCAATCTACCGAATTTCTTAACGCAATTGCCGAGCAAATTCCTGAACAGTTAATCCCTAACTACTCCAGCCAAATCAAGCTGGGCTTTCAGATTCTGGCTTCGTTTGACTTATCTTACCGAGGTTTAATTCAGCACAGAATTCGTCAACATCTCGATGATTTGACTCCGGATACAACTCAACTTCAGCTTTCTGCTTCGCCGTCTGCCGAGGAAGTGCTGAATTGTCTCACGTCACTATACGCAGAAGCTGTGTACCGATGCCGAACAGCCCTTGATGACTTACTGGCTGAGCCGAGCCAAGCTGCCTTTGCGATCGTCGAAGAATTTGTTGATCGGGTTCTGCGCTCCAAAAATGCTCAAACAGAATGGCGGATTTTTTTAGAAGATGTACGCTCTGACGTTTGGAGTGAGCAATTTCAACAGTTAGGGGAACGAAGCCGAACCCGACGGGTATGGCTAGAGACGGTGGAACGAGTAGCGACAGCAAATCAAATCGAACAGTTCAGATTTACCGATTGAGAAGAATAGAAATGCAAGACCTTCAAATCGCCATGCTGGGTCCTAGTGGTGTCGGCAAGACAACGCTCTTAACAGCAATGTACGAACAGTTCGAGAAAAATATTGGTCTCACCAATCTGCAACTCACGCCCGATGAAGACAGCTCGGCGATTTTGCAAGACCGTTTGGTAGAACTGAAAAGCTTACTTGATATGTTTGAAGCTAGAGGAAGAGTCGGCGTTCAAGGAACCGAAGCGATCGCGGGACCAGAGTCGCTGCGATCATTCAGATTTGGTTTGGGCAAGAAAGGAGAGAAACCTTCACTGCAATTGAACTTTCGAGATTATCCTGGCGGATATCATCAAGCAACGGCAACACCTGAAGAAAAAAGCTTTGTCAAAGATGTTTTGAAGCAATCGGTTGCAGTCCTGATTGCGATCGATGCCCCGGCACTGATGGAAGAAAATGGTAAGTATCACGAGAAAGTTAACCGACCGCAGCAGATGAAAGACCTGTTTAATGCGGCTTATCAAGATTTGGACTCACCTAGGCTGATTATTTTTGCACCCGTGAAATGTGAAAAATATCTCAAAGATGAAAAGACGGCGAGTGAATTATTAGAGCGGGTCAGACGCGGTTATGCCAACCTGATCGAACATTTTAGCTCTGAGAAGCTGAGTCCCTGGATTGTGAGTGTGATTACTCCGGTTCAAACCGTAGGCAGCGTGATCATGACGCGGATTGAGCCAGATGCAACTGGTGCTCCACACTTTTACTTTCGTAAAACAAGGCATGATGCTGAATACAGTCCGAAAGACAGTGAACAACCGCTGCGATATTTGCTGAGATTTTTGCTCAAGCTACACCTTGATCAGCGCAATTGGGGCTTTTTCAATTTTGTTCGCGACTGGCTTGGCTTTGATATGCATTTGAAAAAAGCCGTCGATGAATTTGCGCGGGGCTGCAAAACAACTAATGGGTTCGCCATTCTCAAAGGCGACAAGTGGCTGAATATTTAGCGAGGAAACACATGACTATCTACGTTCAAAGTCGTGGTAAATCTCAAGAACACGATTATCGCTGGCTAGAAGTTCGCAAAGAAAGTCAGAGTCCGGTCATTCCTCCTTTACTGAAAGACCTTAAAGTTGAAGAATTGATTGAAAGCCAGAGGCCATCATTGATTCTAGCTCGCTCAGATAGGTACCTGCTACTATTAGTCACAGCGCTAGAAAGTCGAGAAGAGCGCACTGATTTTATGGGTCGTCGGGTTCGGAATTCTGTTGCTTGGGTTGCAGAGGATAAGCCTGAAACTGAGCAGCTTTTTCGAGCGATCGCCGCTCAAGCACTGCGAGGAGGATTGGCAGAAAGAATTGATCAAGCGATTAGTATCGGCAGTGAATACGGGTTTGAAGTTAATCTTGAACAACTTCAAACCCTAGTTGATCACTTAGAAATTGATACTAAATCTGAGAATTCTGGCAGTTTTAAGTTTGGTAAGAATGTATCTCACTTGAGATCTGAACTGGCTTCAGAACTGTCGAAGTTCAGCCTTCCGCAGGGTTTAGGCACATATCAAATTCTGGTTGTGGTTACCACGCTCAAATCTCAAGAGGCGCTGCAGAAGCTTCGGGTGTGGCGAGGGCTATCTAACCGAATTGAGTCCGAAACTTGGGTGGAGGTCTTTGATTCAACGAGTGGCGAAGCGGAGTCAAGACGGCAAAAAAAAACTCTGTTTTTCGGGATTCTAGCCGCGATCGTGGTGATCGCAATAGGTTGGATAGTTTGGGGCAGCACCCTCAACCCAACTCCTCAGAACTCACAGCCAGAGAGCAGAACATCGAGCCAACCGACCTCAGACACATCATTGAGCAAGGCTTCGGCAACCTTGCAGAATTCCTCCGACTATCCCTCAATCAAATAGTTTCGGGAAGACTGTCCGACTATCATCTCCGCTACTTGCTTCAGATGCTTGAATTTATGGTACGGCTTGATGAATTAGAACAGTCTGCTTGCGACAAATCACTATCGTCTAGTCAATTACAGGTACTCGACCAAGCAAAAGACGCGATCGCGCACTTTACGAAATGCGTAAATGAGATTGAGAAGCACGGTTAGGCGTTCCCGTAGCAAGTGGACCACAACCAACGTAGTGAATTTTAGCCAGACAACTGATAAGTTTTGATTAAGTCCATTTTTGCCAGTACTACAGAACGGGCTTAATTTTGGACTGTTACACCGTACTACAAATCGCTCAAGTCCTGATTCGCTCGTTCCTTGTGATGGCTGAAACCCTTGTTCTCTCGATGGACTTCTGCTGCCGATACAGAGAACCGAACTTAATCAAGATATTTGGAAACCTGATTTGTCAAGCGGTTTCTTGCTTTGAGCGAACCGAGATGTCAAACACTGTAAGTCCTTCACAGAGGCGTTTTCAGGCTTGGCGTTGGTTTTAACCCGAAAGTGACGGAAACACGAGACTGCTACATTGCTAGTACAGAGTAGCTGTTCTAGCATCGCTGACAAAATAGTGTCCGGTTCCGAAGAAAGCGAGATCGTTTTGGCAACCTTGCACTGAATCAATGTTGCATCGCGCATCCATCTTCCATGCAACAATGAACTTTTCAAATTGAGAACCCCCCATGAACAATTTCTTGACGCTGCTGCTAGTCCTGTCACTGAGCGCGATCGGAGCAGTCAAAACTAATGCTAACTTCGTCGCAGCTGCACTGTCAGGTAGGGTTGCAATCTAGGGATTAAACATTTTAACAGCTCACGGCGACGGTTACCTTCAGTAACCGTCGCCGTGAGCTGTTAGGAAAAACTCAAATGATCGCTCTGGTGCAGACCTTATCTTGGTAGCACCGACCGCTTACTATTCAAAAATGTGTTGGATATATCCACACCCAAGATAGCACAAGTCAGTTCAAGTGCTCTCAAGCGATCGTCTGCTCTTTTTGCGAGATCGTTTTGGCAACCTTGCACTGAATCAATGTTGCATCGCGCATCCATCTTCCATGCAGCAAAGAACTTGTTCAAATTGAGAACCCCCCATGAACAATTTCTTGACGCTGCTGCTAGTCCTGTCACTGATCGCGATCTCACCTGCCCAGCCTAATGCGAGCTTCATCACAACGGCACTGTCATGGATAACACTGATCGAAAAAATTGAACAGTTCTACCAAAAGAAACGAAAAGAGGCTGATGAATCCAAATTGCACGAGGTAAAGGAATAGAAATTGAGCTGATGTAAAACGAGCTTAGTGCAAGAAAGGGCTAAAAGTCTGATTCTGCTGTAGAAATCTGACGTTTTCTCTGCTGTCTGAAACTTTATTCAGGAGCTTTTTGCAGAAGGGCTTGTAGCTTTATCTTGCACTTTCTCTCTCATGTCAGCTCAA
>Ga0209511_1002704_pt1 | contig 14238 bp, 12 predicted proteins | sample SSSSmetaG_FD_184141 | JGI IMG/M metagenome (GOLD analysis project Ga0209511, IMG submission 184141) | Glacier valley bacterial and archeal communities from Borup Fiord, Nunavut, Canada, to study Microbial Dark Matter (Phase II) - ​SSSS... | ecosystem: Environmental > Aquatic > Freshwater > Ice >...
AATTGATCCAGATGATCAGTTTGCAAACGTTTCAGGCTGGTTTCAATCTGGCGCATGGCTTCGTTAGGGTCGCGGCTGGTTACTTTGGTTGTAAGAAATATTTCTTTACGGCGGGTTGCAACAACAGGACCCAACCGTTCTTCACTGGTTACAAGTCGTGAGCTTTTAGTTTTACCAGGAGGCAATCCAATTGTATTGTCGTAGGCAAATGCAGTGTCCCAATAATAAAGGCCATTGTCTAAAGTATAGTGCAGAAGTCGTTGAGCCTCATCGTCATCGTCAAGATGGCAAAATCGTGAACCTAAACCACAAACAATGCGGGGCACACGTACGCCAGTTTTACCAAACAGCACAGTCGGCAGGCCTTTGGCATCAAAGACCGAATCTGATTTTGGTGATATCCGAAATATGGTGCATGACGGCAAAAGTCCTGACCCAGCGACCAATAGTCCGGTTCCAAGGGTTCCTTTGATAAATTTTCGACGTGAATAATTTGAGTTTTCCATGATCGTTATTTTACGGTATGTGCTTCGGTAAATTCAACGCGTGTATTGTCCGAATTATACATGTTCATAATCCAGCGTTTTCCCTTGCCAATACCGGGTTTACCAAGTTTCTCATTGCTTTTTCTCTCTTTTAGCGTGTAAATTGTTTCCTGCATATCGTCAACCAAAAAGCAAGGATGACTGACATTTTCATCATTTGGCGAATAATGCTCAATGTTTTCAACACAATCGGGAATTCCAAGATACAAGATGGTTGGAGAAACACTTTTATCCTCCGGATATCGTACCAGTTCCCTAAATCCCAACGCAACTGTATAAAACGGGTCATTATCCATTATTTTTTCGGAAAACAAACCAGCATGATGAATTCGTTTTGAAATTCGACGGTCGGAAAGGAACTTCCCTTTTGATTTACGGTGCATTCCGTTTGTCTTCAGATCGATAAACTCAATGTGATTACCGGAAGGATCGTCAACCACAAAAACTTCGTTTCCAGCGCCATCAATACTTGTTTTTTCAGGAACAGTTACATTTTGTGATTTAAGATATTGGCGCATTTGCTCCGGGTTCTCAGATTCAAATGAGACAGAAACGAGTCGCTTTTTTTCTTTTGCCTGGCTATCCTGCACAAATTCCAGAAACTGACGGTCATTTACTTTGAAAGAGATAACTTTCCCTAAATCGGACGAGTATGAAAAGGCCTCGTCGAAGCCGAGAAACTTTCCGTAATAATCGCGGGCAACCTGAAAATCACTGACCAGAAAAGTCATTTTAGCGATGCCCCAGACAGCTTGGCGATCGACTTGCTGAGCAACAATTGAATGAGATGTCAACAAAAACAACACGATGTAAATTGCAAATCTCTTAATTCTTAAGTAAGGACGCATTTAAGTTTAGGTTTTAGTTACTGAACATAAAAGCTAAAGACTGACATTCGAGGAGTGAAAGAATGCCAGTCTTTAGTTAATTAATTATGGAATTAGTATCCTGTATTCTGAGGAGCCAAATTCGGGTTTACATCCAATTCGGTTTTTGGAATCGGGAACAAGTAATCGCGTGTAGCATCAAAAGTAGCATGTGGTTCAGTTGAGTTTGCTCCTTTAAAAGCGACATCACCTAAATTTCTGCGCTTAATGTCGTACCATCTTTTCCATTCGAAAGCCAGTTCGACCCGGCGTTCTTCCATGACCAAATCAATAAAGGCCGCTTTTGCAAGGCCTGTCTGAACATTGGCAGGATAAGTTCCGGCAACACCTGCAGCATTTCTTGCTCTGGTTCTCACTTGATTCACATATCCTTCATTTTCAGCAGTTGGCCCACTTACTTCAGCTTGAGCTTCGGCAGCAATAAGAAGTACTTCAGCATATCTCATATCGCAATAATTGTGATCGGAATATCGGAATCCAGCGCCTGTATTTCCAGGGAATCTCGACCATTTGGCAATGTGTGGACGGGCTTCTTTCCAGGCAGTATAAGGAACCATCAGGCCGGTAGCCGGATTTTTAACTTCAGTATCGAAACTTACTTTTTTGCGGTAGTCCAAATCGTTAAACGAATCATAAACTTTCATTGAAGGCACCACTACACCAAAACCAGCATTAATGTCTCTTGGATATTGCATTGGTACAATCAGATCGTCGTTATACGAACCCTGATTGATTGCTCCCAGAAAATCGATCGCAAAAATGATTTCTTTCAGAGTATTGGTTTTATCTGCCCTGAAAACATTCTGGAAATCGGCTTCCAACTGATATCCAAAAAGGTCCTTGTTGTCAATCACATGTTTTGCTTCAGTATATGCTTTCTGGAAATCTTTGGTTGTCAGGTAAACCGAAGCGAGGTAGGATGATGCAGTTCCCTTGGAAGGCCGTGTCCGGCAATCAGAAATTTGCTTGTTTGGCAACCATTGCTTGGCAAATTCAAGATCGGCAACGATGGCTTTGTAAACATCAGCTTCGGAGGTTTTAGAAAGCGTTTTTACGCTTGCCGGATCAGATACCGGTTTATCCATATAGGGAAGTGCTCCATACATCCGGACTAAATTATAGTAACAGAATGCCCGTAAAAAGCGTGCTTCGCCAATTAATGGATTAATTTCAGCATCTGATAGTCCCAAACTTTCGGCTCCGGCGATTGCTGTATTGGCACAACTAATTGCGACATATGATTGCTGCCAGATTTGGCTCATCCACTGATTGGTTGAATTTACTCCAAAGTCGTTTACCTGGATGCGATAAGTAGCGGTCGACCGGTTACCGATGTCGCTCATATCGTCGCGAAGTTCAATATTACAGATGTAAGCCCGTCCGAAAAGAGATTCATGGGCAAGTGCTCCGTTAACACCAAAGATCGCTGTTTGAACGTCCTGTTTGGTTTTGAAAAAACCTTCAGGAGCTAACAACCCGACAGGATTTTCATCCAAATTTGTACAACTCATAACTATTGCTATTAAAGCAATGAAGAGCATTTTTAATCTTATATTTTTCATCTGAAATCTTTTTTAAGTTATTAGAAAGCAATGTTTAATCCCACTGTGTAAGATTTTGCATTCGGATAGCTTGCGTAATCAAGTCCTTGATTCTGATTTGATTGTGCACCACCTCCACTTCCACCATAATTCACTTCAGGATCGAACCCTTTGTAATTGGTGAATGTCAAAATATTCTGGGCGCTTACATAAAGTCTCAATCTCGAAATCGATAATTTATCCAGTACCGATTTTGGCATATTGTATCCCAACATGATGTTTTTGACACGCAGATAGCTGCCATCAAAAATCCATCTGGTCGAAACCCTTTCAGATCGTGCAGCCGTCTTTTTCGGAACGTCTGTTTCAGTGTGGGTAGGCGTCCATCTGTCGAGTGCCCTGGTGGTAGAGTTGATTGGTTTGCCCAAGGTTTCCAGTTCAAGTAAGGTGTAGCTTAAAATATCATTGCCCTGCGAACCTTGCATAAAGATATTCAGGTCGAAACTTTTAAATGTAAATTCATTATTGAACCCATAGAAAAATTTAGGCTGGGGATTACCAACAATCGTTTGATCATTGGCATCCAATTTACCATCGGGTGTTTGTTTTCCATCGGCATCTAATTTTCCACCAATATCTCTGTATTTTTCGCCTCCGGCAACTTGCTCAAAACCTGATCCGGGAATGAAAGTGTCGCCAACCTGGTATACTCCATCATAAATATAACCATACATGCTACCCACAGGAGCTCCAACACGAAGAATTTGTGTATTTCCCAATGAAATTAGGTGTCCCGGGCCTGATGCATAAAGAATATCTTTCCCGTCAGGAAGTTCCAAAACCTTATTTCGGTTCGAAGATAAGTTCACGTCCATATTCCATTTAAATTGGCCAGTCAGAATTTTACCTGAAAGGGTAAATTCAAACCCTTTGTTTTCAACTTTTCCAATGTTTTTCAACTGAGATGAATAACCGGAATATTGCGGAAGCGGAACGCTGAATAACAAATCGGACGTTTCCATGCGGTAATAGTCAGCCGAAAAGTTTAATCTTCCATCAAAGAAACTGATATCGGTACCAAAATCAAGCTGTGCGGTTGTTTCCCAGGTAAGGTCGTCGTTGGCAACAGTGCTTGGTCGAACGGCATTCACTGCAACTCCGTTGACGATTGAGAATACGTTACCAAGACCAGCTAACGTCTGGTATGGTCCAATGGCCTGATTACCGGTAATACCATAGCTGGCACGCCATTTCCAAGAGTTTACAACAGAAACACTGCTCATAAATTCTTCATTTTTCATGTTCCAGGCAAAGGCTCCTGAAGGAAAAAATGCCCATTTGTTGTTTTTGCTGAAATTTGATGATCCGTCGTAGCGGGCATTGAAGGTAAGAAGGTATTTGTCGTTAAATCCATAATTCACACGACTATAGAACGATGCCAGTTTGCCTTCAGTTAGGCCAGAACTCGGAATCTGAGTTACGGCGCCTCCACCTAAATTCCAATATGATACGGCGTCGGTAATGAATTTACTGCCAGATGCCATCCAGTTTTCGTTCCGGTAAGTTTGATACGAATAACCACCCATAAACCCAATTTTATGAACTGAAGCAAGAGTTGTGTTGTACGAGAGGTAGTTTTCAGAAGCAACGTTGGTTCTCTTTGAACTGGAAATATTTCCTAATCCACCGTACGATCTTCCTCTATTAAGCAAGGTTGACCAATATTCGCCTGTTCTGCCATTTGTTGCTGAAAGGCCCAAGGTGGTTTTAAAATTTAAATCTTTGAGCAATTTGTATTCGGCAGAGAAATTTGCCTGAAGGCGATCGCCGACAACATTGTTTTGATATTCTTGGGTAATTGCATAAGGATTATCAATCGGATCGTGCATGGCTGCTGTTGTGTATGTTCCGTCAGCCCTGTAAATTCCTTGATCAGGCATAAATTTTAATGCAGAACCAATTACACCGGCTCCGTCAGCACCACCTGAACTTTCCTGTGTTGGAACTCCGTCGGTGTTCGATCTCTCTCCAAAAACATTCAAGCCTATCTTTAACTTTTCGGTCGCATTAATATTGATGTTGCTGGTAACAGAATATTTTTTGAATGATGAGCCAATAATAATTCCGTCCTGATCGTAGAATGATCCAGAGACATAATAATTAACGTTATCGGTTCCCCCTGAAAATGATAGTTGATGGCTTTGAATTGCTCCCGTTCTGAATATGACATCCTGCCAATCGGTGTTCTCACCAGACGTTACATAAGTTGGGAAAGCTTCTTTAGTCATGTCAGTATATTGCTGGGCATTCATCAGATCGAGCCGTTTAATCTCGTTTTGCATCGAATACGAAGTGTTCAACTCAATTCTGGTTTTCCCTTTCGATCCTTTTTTTGTGGTAACCATGATAACACCATTCGCACCGCGCGATCCGTAGATTGCTGTTGCTGAAGCATCTTTCAGAACCTCAATCGATTCAATATCTTCAGGCGGTGGCAGAATTCCGCCAACAAATCCATCTACAACAAAAATCGGGTCGCTACTGGCATTAATTGATGTTCCGCCTCTGACACGAACTTTCATCGAACCGCCCGGATCGCCATTGTTCGAGGTGATCTGAACTCCGGAGGCCCTGCCCTGTAATGCCTGAACAGCACCGGAAGCCGGGAATGAAACCAGCTGATCGGATTTCACGGAAACTACTGACCCAGTCAAATCTGACTTTTTAGTGGTCCCATAACCAATAGCAACTACTTCCTCAATACCTAAAGACTCTTCCTCCATTACCAAATTGATATTCGTCTTTGTGGTAATTGCAAATTCGAGCGTTTTCATTCCAACAAATGAAAACACAAGTATTTTTGCATCAATGGGTACTGACAGCTTAAATTTTCCATCTGCGTCAGTAATAGTCCCGACTGTTGTCCCTTTTACGACAACACTAACTCCAGGTATTGAGAATCCGTTGTTGTCTTTTATCGTACCAGAGATTTCCTTTTTCTGCTCTGCATTAGTTGCAGAAACAATAACTACTGGCGACTCCTTAGCTTCATCCGCTAAAATCACAATCTGTCGATCATAAATTTTATAGGTATTCCCCGTACTTTCAAAAACCTGGTTAAGAATTGTTTCAACAGTTTCATTGTCAGCTTTTACATCAACCTTCCGATTCGCATCCAATTGCTTTTCATTATAAAGCAAAATAAATTCGCTGTTCGCTTCAATCTCCTGAAATACCTGCCGGACGGTAACACCATTTAATTTCAGGTTAAATTTGGTTTGCTGCGAATAGGAACTCGCTGTTGCAGTGACCATCGATACCAGGATGAAAAATGTTAGTAATTTCATTCGTAATAAAATTTTAGACATACTTCCCGGAGGGAAGCATTCCCATTTACACTTTTTTTTCATAACTTTGAAAAGTTTTTAATTAAACATTATTATCAATCACTAAGTCGGTAAGTTGGCAGACCTACCGACTTTTTTTATTTTTTCCTTTGCATCTTTTTGATTTTCTTTTCAACATAAATTTTTTTCCCATCGATCCTGTATTGAATTTCAGCCACATCAGCCAAAGCATTCATTACAGATTCAAGAGATTCTTTAAGATCTAATTTACCTGATATCAAATCGGTCGTCGTGAATTTACTATCGAATACAAACTGAACATTGTAATACCGCTCTAACTTGATTAGTACTTCATTGAGACTCTGTTGTGAAAATTTAAACCAACCTTCGGTCCAGGCAATGGCTAAATCAGCGTCTGTAATGTTAATTACAGATATGGAACTGTTGTTTCTGTCGTAACTGGCTTTTTGATTTGGTGATAGAATGGTTTCGCTCTTCAAAAATCCCAAAGCCGAAAGTTCACTTAAAGTGACTTTCCCTTCAAGTAACACGGTTTCAGTAAGTTTATCTGTTTTATAGGCAGAAATGTTAAACCTGGTACCTAACACTTTTATCGCGACTTCATCTGTGTTGACCACAAATGGTTGACCCTGGTTATGGGCCACTTCAAAATAGGCTTCTCCTTCAAGAAAGACCTCCCTTTTTTTACCTGTAAATTTTGTTGGGAAGGCCATCCGGCTTCCGGCACTCAGCCAGACTTTGGTACCATCTTCGAGTGTCAGTTGCGATTTTTTGCCATACGGAATGACCACTTCATTCATTTTCGATTCATTTGCCTCATTGGTTTTGCTTAAATCGATCACCTTTTCATTATCGATCACAATTTTCTGATCGCCTTTGAGCGCAATTTTCGAATTTTGTTTTTCCAGATCAACTGTTGTTCCATTCGAAAGGTGAAGCTGTGACTGATTGCTTGTTCCTGAATCAGCAGTTGTGGTATAGACGTATGGTTTCTGATTCTGATTGAAAACCCAATATCCGGCAGAGCCAATAGAAAGCGAAAGAATAAGCACTGCAGCGTAACGCATCATCGTATATAACTTGATTTGCAGCGTCTTTTTTCCGATTAACTTATCAAAGTTTTCAATGTTTTTCCAGATTGCCAGCAGGTCATCGTCGCTTAAATGATCATGCCGGTCACGCAACAGATCAAGAATTTTCCGGGCTTTATTAACCGTAGATTTGAATTCAGGGTTTTCTTCCAGAAATGCTTCCCATTCTTGTTTATGCCGGCCATGGAGCATCCACGCAATAAATTCGTGATTTTCGAGGAGTTCTTCAACGGTCAGTTGCAGATATTCTTTTTTCAATGTTGATTCTTTTATGATGGGTTATATCAATAGAAAGAAGACATTCTTATTTTTGTGGACTGCTGTTTCCAACTTTTTTTGGCTAAATGCAAAATAACTGGAATTGGGAGAGGGGATGATGGGGAGACGGGGTGATGGGGAGACGGGGTGATGGGGAGACGGGAAAGGGAAGTCAAAGCGATTGAAGAAAAAAGGTTTTATACTGAAATCAATTCTAAAACCCTGAAAGGGTTCAATATCAACAACCCCGGGTTAGGAGGAACAACGCCACCCGGGGAAAGCGATGAAAGGACAGAAAAGGCGCATCAGTGAAGCTAAATTGAAACAAACTGCTGTATGCGCCGAATATAGAAATTACGGATTTGGTTAACGATTATAATTGACACAGTAAAGGAAAAGTAAATGCCATATTAAAGCAAAATCTGTAAATAGAACTCAGGACGAATCACTTCGGTCTTCTGACTTTTTCTTTTAACTCCATCATGAAGAATGTGAAATTAGTTTCGGTCAGGTGTTCACGAAGTGTTTTAAGTGCACGAAACACCATTTTTCGGGCTGAATCGTATTTCATCGACATGATTTCGCAAATCTGTTCGTATTCGAAATCACATGTAAAGCGGTAATAAATGATTTCACGTTGTTTGGGGCTTAATTCAGCCAGACCTTTCCGGACGATCTCCTCCTTCGTCGTTAGCTCCTCTTTTTGTATCCATTCATCTTCAATGGAATAAACGATATTGGCTGCCTGCATTTCACCTTCATCATCTGTGGTCATTCGGTTTTTTATCCCATTATGAGCTTGAACCAGTCTTCTCCTTAAGGATTTTATCAGGTAAAAGTAAATATGATCGGTGGGCCCCAACTTGGCGCGTGTCCTGATAAGATCAAAAAAGAGGTCTTGTATGGCATCTTTAACCAGCTCATCATCAGACGAAAACTTTTTCCCGAATCGAAATAAGGAATCAGCATAGAGATAATAAATCTGGGTCAGCGCGTATTTCTCGCCCTTTTTAAAGTCTTCCCAAAGTTTAGCGTCGTTAGTTGTCAGAGCCATCTACAAAAATTTCACGCTCAAATGTAGTGTTTTTAGCAGATGCGCAATCATGTGAATGATTTGAACTGTGAATTGTAAATAGAAATCAGTTCAATGAACAAATCATGAGCGATGACTGAAGGTACATTAATCGCACAACGTTGGTAAAACGAAACTTAATCGTAAGATAAACGTAGGATAAACGTAAGATAAACGTAGGATAAATGGAGTTAGACTAAGGGAATAATAGACGATAGATATAGGATGAATAAGGGATCAATAACGCATTAATAAACGAAGCACGATGGCAACAGTAACAAACAACATTGTAACAACAGGACTAACAGGTAAAGTCGGAAACCTCGTTTTCAGAAGGAGAGGAAAAAAAACAACTGCTTATGTCCAATTTCCCCGAAAAGGGCCGTTAAGCGAAAAGCAAATAGAGTCTCAAATAGATTTTAGAGTAGCAGTAATGCAAGCCCAAAAGGCATTAAGCATCGATTCGGAACGTGATAAGTTTAAAAAACTCGCAAAAAAAGAGGGAAAAGAGAGTGCTTACAGCGCGGCGGTGTCCTATTTTTTTAAACAGGTACATAAATAGCCATACGCAGAATTAACCTTGCCCGTGCTGCATGTTAAACAAATGTCAATTGATTCCCGATATACCACGTCACAATCTTATTTAAGTGATTTGATAAAACCTTCGTTATTTACAAAACGTTTAAGATTTATATTTGTACTTTTATGTTTTATCATTCTGACAATTTCCTGAAATGACGAAGAAGCATCAAACCGACACCATCAACTGGAATACGATACTGAAATTAAAGAACTTGCTGCAAATATTTGTGGGCAGTGGTCTTGCTGTTTTTGCGATGAAAGGATTTATGATACCTAACCAATTTTTGGATGGCGGTGTTACCGGGATCTCTTTATTGCTTCATGAAATCACACACATCAACATCAGCATTTTCGTAATCGTTTTTAACTTGCCATTTATATACCTTGGCTATCAAAAAATTGGTAAAACCTTTGCTGTCCAGACAACACTTGCCATTATTTTACTCGCAATCGGGCTGCTGTATATGAATATTCAGCCTGTTACAACCGATAAGCTGCTAATTGCCATTTTCGGCGGCATCCTGATTGGTGCGGGAGTTGGGCTGGTAATCAGGAGTGGCGGGGTAATTGACGGAGCCGAAGTAATTGCTGTATTTACCAAACGAAGAACCGGTTTTTCGAACAGCGAAATCATCATGCTTCTTAACGCATGCATCTTTTCTGTTGCCGCCATTTATCTTGGTTTAGAAACTGCCATGTATTCGTTGATTACCTATTATGCAGCAACCAGGGCAACCGATTACATCGTGGATGGAATCGAACAATATACAGCTATCAATATCATTTCTGCCCAGCACGACAAAGTTAAAGATTTCATCGTAAATGAATTGGGAAAGGGGATTACCGTTTATAAAGGAGAAAGAGGATACCTGCCCGGAAGTTTCAATATTAAAGCCGATTGCGAAATCATTGTAACCATTGTAACCCGCCTCGAAATAAACCAGATACAGGAAGCTGTTTTGACAATAGATCCCAAGGCGTTTATCTATATTCAAAGCATCAATGAAGCGACTGGTGGAATTCTAAAATCAAAAGGACATGCAAAGTAAACTGCCAATGAAAGACTTTGTAATCAGCTTATTGAAAACGAAGCTTTCGGAATACTATTATTATCACAATCATGAACATACTTTGTATGTGACAGAAAAAGCGATTGAAATTGGCAGGCAAGAAGCATGTACAGAAAAAGAACTTGAGCTATTAAGCCTCGCTGCCTTGTGGCACGATACCGGGTATATCACGACTTATCACAATCACGAAGAAGAGAGCTGCCTGCTTGCCCGGCATTACTTAACGGAATATGGTTATTCTGCCCCTGATATTGACGAAGTTTGCGGCATGATAATGGCCACAAAAATGCCCCAGTCACCAAAGTCAAAACTGGAAGAAATCATTGCTGACGCGGATCTTGAATACCTTGGAACATCCGGTTTTGAAACAAAGGCTGATCGTCTTTTTAAGGAACTTCAACAGATAAACACATCTTTGACCGAAGAAAAATGGAGATTGATGCAGATTTCGTTTCTTCAGAATCATCGTTATTTTACCCGATTCTGTAAAGAGAACAGGGAAGACGTTAAGCAAATGAACTTAAGCAAACTGGCAAATCAATATTAAATTATCGTATTGATTTTCATAAGTATATATAAAAATAAAATTAATTCTCATGTCACTTTCTGTCGCGCCACTGGTTATTAGTTTAGTTATTGCAGATCGAATCCGAAGATATGTAAAAGTAAACAAGCTTCCGCTTTGGGAGAAACCACTTAAATACATCCTGTTTTTCTCAGTTTTCCTTTTTGCAACCGAGGCATTTCTTTCTGCCAATGAGGTCACTAAATGGATTTGGCATCTGTACCTGATTGCACTGATTATATTTTCATTACAGCAGAAGGAATTCCGGGTACTGCGCATGTTTATCGTTGCATTCGTGCCCTATGAAATTGTGTCCTTGTTTAGTGATCTGTCGGAAGTAATTAGTGTCGATTTTTTCAATACAAATGAATCTTATTTGAAAAATGCCACATCACTGACCTATATCTGGATGGCTGCCATTCTATTCAGCCAAAACAGGCAATTCAAGGCAGCAGAGAAAGAACGAATTAAAAGACAACAGGAAGATGAGCTCAACCGAGCAATCGCCATCCGGAAAGTAGAACTCGAAGTATTAGTTGCCGAACGTACCGCAGAACTTACGGAACAGAAAGAGGAATTAGAACATGCACTTCATGAATTGCGCACCACCCAATCACAGCTTATCCAATCCGAAAAGATGGCTTCGCTCGGCGAACTCACCGCAGGTATTGCCCATGAAATTCAGAACCCCTTAAACTTCGTGAATAATTTCTCGGAAGTAAATGCAGAGCTAATCGACGAAATGAAGCAGGAAATTGACAAGGGGAATATGGAGGAAGTAAAAGCGATCGCGAATGATATCGCTATGAATGAACAAAAGATCACGCAACACGGGAAACGTGCCGACGCGATTGTAAAAGGGATGCTTCAACACAGTCGTACGAGCAGTGGCATAAAAGAGCCAACGGAAATTAATGCATTAGCAGATGAATACTTACGTCTGGCATACCATGGATTGAGGGCAAAAGATAAATCATTCAATGCAACAATGAAGACAGACTTTGACGAAACGATCGGAATGATCAATATTATTCCACAGGATATAGGAAGGGTAATCCTTAATCTAATCACCAATGCATTTTATGCAGTAACTGAGAAGAAGCAACAGCAACCTGCCGGTTATGAACCTACCGTTTCAGTAATCACAAAAAAAACCGGAAACAACATTCTGGTTACAGTAAAAGACAATGGTAACGGTATACCAAAAGCAGCACTGGATAAGATATTTCAGCCATTCTTTACCACAAAACCCAGTGGACAGGGGACGGGTCTGGGATTGAGCATGAGTTATGAAATTATTACCAAAGCTCATGGCGGTGAGCTGAAAGTAGAATCGAATGAGGGTGAAGGTGCTGAGTTCACAATTAATCTACCAATTTGAAACTAACATTTATCCTATGAAGATTTTAGTAGTTGACGACGAAAGAGATATACAAACACTGTTTGAGCAGCGTTTCCGGAAAGAAATCAGGGAGAAGCTCATTGAGTTTGTATTTGCTTTTCAGGGGAAGAGGCATTGATTTATCTTGAAAAGAATCAGCATGAAGTGGTTATAATACTATCCGACATCAATATGCCTGGCATGAGCGGACTTGAGTTGCTTCGTCAAATCAAGCAAATGTACCTGAAACCGCCTCCAATTGTAATGATGATAACTGCTTATGGTGATGCAGAGAATTTCAATACCGCCAAACGGTTGGGGGCAGACGATTTTTTAACCAAACCGGTTGATTTCAAATTATTAAAAGAAAAATTTAAACTATAAGTTAATGGCAAAGATATTAGTAGCCGATGATGAAGTTGATTTGGAAATGCTCATCAAACAGAAATTCCGACAGAAAATACGGCAACAGGAATATGAATTCATATTTGCAGTAAACGGAAATGATGCATTGGCCAAAATTCAACTACATCCTGATGTTGATATCGTTTTGAGCGATATCAATATGCCTGAGATGGATGGTTTAACCTTGCTTAGCCGTTTGAGTGAATCGAGCCCGCTGATAAAAGCAGTTATTGTATCTGCTTATGGTGATATGGAAAATATTCGTACTGCAATGAACCGCGGCGCTTTCGACTTTATCACGAAGCCGATCAATTTTGAGGATCTGTCAGTAACCATGGAAAAGACGATCAGGCATGTAGCACAAATCAAGGAGACACTCAAAGCCATCCGTGAAAATAGCATCCTGAAAATGTATGTCGATGAAACAGTGCTGAATTTCATGGGTGGTCGTGAGTTTGAATCTTCGCTGATGGCAAATGAATTAGTGGAGGCTTCGATTGTCTTTATTGACATCTGTAGTTTTACGTCTATCAGCGAAAATGAATCGCCCGACACTGTTGTGAAATTGCTCAACAGTTATTTCGAAGTAATGGTAAAAGAGATCATTGCTCAGGGTGGCTACATTGATAAATTCATTGGTGATGCAATTATGGCTGTTTTCCGTGGCGACTATCACCTCGACCGGGCAATGGATGCCAGCCTTGCGTTAAGATCGAAAATAAACAGTTTACCTCCTTTAAATCAAACCATATCCTTTATTCCAAAAGTTTCTATTGGTATCAACACTGGTGAAATGATTTCCGGCAATATAGGTTCTGCCAGCTTGCGACGACTTGATTACACCGTAATTGGCGATACCGTAAACACTGCACAGCGACTGCAATCTGCAGCAGCTCCCGGCCAGATTTTAATCAGCAACAGCTCCTACGAAAAGGTGAAAGAATCCTTTAATTGCAGTAAAGTGGGTGAGGTAAGTCTGAAGCACAAAGCGGATAAGGTTGTTATCTATGAAGTTTTAGATTAGCATCATTTGATTTCAGAAAGGCGAATTCAGAAAATACCTTAACCTCACATTCACTCCTATTGATTGAACAGATGCTTTGCTGCTGCCACCCATAAGGCTATTAATCTGATTTGCATCTGATGAAAGCTGGAGTTTGTCGGGTGAAGGATAGTTGGAGATATTCGAAAGCGATTTGCTGTAAAAGGCAGCAATTCCAAACTGAATATTCTTCTGAATAAGGAAATCGAATCCTGCGGATATTAAAGCATTAATATGAAGAGATTTTATTTCCAATGATCCATCTGTCACACTATTTACATTGCTTGGAAAACCATAGGCAGGAAGATTTTGCAAAAGGACATTGTAGGCTGGATAATACCCTTTATAGGTGAAGGTACCGTTACTCGTGTATTTTTTAGTGACAGGAATCGCAAAACCGATACCCGGTTGTAAGAAGAACCCCATTTTTT
>Ga0209511_1002708_pt1 | contig 14231 bp, 13 predicted proteins | sample SSSSmetaG_FD_184141 | JGI IMG/M metagenome (GOLD analysis project Ga0209511, IMG submission 184141) | Glacier valley bacterial and archeal communities from Borup Fiord, Nunavut, Canada, to study Microbial Dark Matter (Phase II) - ​SSSS... | ecosystem: Environmental > Aquatic > Freshwater > Ice >...
GCGTGCAGATCGTTCGGGAGGGAAGACCGGAATCACGACCGACGAGCGCACCGAACTCGCGGCGATGCGCAAAGAGCTTCGCGTCGTGAAGATGGAGCGCGATATCTTAAAAGAGCGGTGGCCTTCTTCGCGAAGGAGAGCGCATGAGGTTTGCGTTCATCCTCGCGGAGAGGGCCACCTGGTCGATCGTTCTCATGTGCGCAGTGCTCAAGGTGTCGGCATCCGGGTTCTATGCGTGGTTGAAACGTCCACCGTCGGCGCACGACCAAAAGGACGAGCGGCTCAAGGTGCTGGTCGCTGCCTCGTTCGACCAGAGCCGGAAGACGTACGGCAGCCCGCGCGTGCACGCCGATCTCGAGGACGAACACGTGGGTCGGAACCGTGTCATCCGGCTGATGCAAGAGGCCGAGCTCGTTGCGCGTGTTCGCACGCGCTACCGCTCGACGACGATGAGCGAACACGATCAACCGATCGCCCCGAACGTGCGGTGTTGATGGCCGCGAGTTCGAGGCTGCGGCGCCGAACCAGCGCTGGGTTGGTGACACGACCGAACTACTCACCACCACCGGCAGGTTCTTCCTTGCGGTCATCGTGGACCTCTACGCGCGGTTCGTCGTCGGGTGGGCGATGAGCGCGGTCAACGATCGCCACCTCACGATGGCGGCGCTCGCGGCGGCGCTCAAACGGCGGCGGCCCGACATCGGCCTGCTCCATCATTCCGACCGCGGCAGTACGTACACCTGCGAGGACTATCGCCAGCTCCTCGCAGAACACGGGATCGTGTGCAGCATGAGTCGCACGGGGAACTGTTACGACAACGCGGCGATGGAGAGCTGGAACTCGACCTTCAAGTTCGAGCTCGGCGACACGTTCGAATCGATTCGTCGCGGCAAGGACCTCGCGTTCGACTACATCGAGGTGTTCTACAACCAGCGCCGGCGCCACTCGGCCATCGGCTACGTGGCACCGGCCGAGTACGAGCGCCGCTTCTACGAGAATCGGAATGCGATGGAGGTTGCCGCTCTCAACGTGGCCTGAGGTTCCGTATCACAATACGCGTCACGCGACGTCCGTATAACAATACTCATTGACCCAAGGTGGATGTTCTGTATAACAATACTTATGCCAGGAGGTAGACCCACGAGCGACCCGAAGGAAACGCTGGTCGCGGTCCGCTTCTCGAGGCGCCAGCTCGTGGTGCTTCGGCGCCGCGCAACGCACGACGGCTCCTCCCTGTCGGAGGCAATCCGACGCTGCGTCGACGAATGGGCTGTCATCCAACCGGCGCGAACTCGTCAACCCACGCCTGCTGAACGTGAGACCTTCAAGCAGCTCGCAGTAGCATTCGAAAAGCCGGCGCGAAGTCGCACACGCCGGAAGCAGTAGCGGCGATACATCCAACCCGTCTACGGGAGTGGATCAAGCCCACGGCCTCGTTGGCTGCCCTGTGAATTCTTCCCTGCACTCACGACCAGGCTAGCGAGGGGCTGTGACAGGCGACCGAAACCCAAATGCTGAGGCGGATCTGCGCGCAGCGATCGTCCCCTCCCTCGTGCGAGTCTCGTCGCTCATGACGTACGACGAGTTCAAGAAGGCCTGGATCTGGGCTCTCAGGGAATCGACCCTACCAATCATCGGCGTCGATGCTGTCGACGAGACACTCGACATGAGGTCGACCGACCGGGTCTGCAAGTCTGCCGTGATGCCGTTCGGGGGCCAACACGCCGAGCCGTTTCACGTCACGGCTGCGCTCAAGTTCCGGTGGGACGCGCTCCATGTCGCCCGGACCGTGACGAACGAAGGCGACATGCTGGAGTGGCTGCTCGGTCCCGACAAGAGGGAGACCAAGACCAAGCGTCCGTGGCTTCGCGTCGACGTGACGCTGCGTGCCTCGACGCAATGGGGCAAGGAGATCCCGTTGCCGCCGCAGGCAGCATGGGCGAGCTGGGCGCGCGCGACGACGCTTCGACTTGAGCGCATCGATCCCATCGTGCCGGACGAGCGGGTGCGCGAAGGGAAGCGCGGCCTGCCCGAGATCCTCGCGTGGCAGGGCGAGCCCGAAGCGCACGTGCTCTGCTCACCGGATGGGGTCCTGAGGCTGCGTGGCGTCGAGCTTGCGACCTGGCAGGCGATCGAGACGCCGCGGAGGCGGGACGACACCGAGCGGCGACCGGACAAGCCGCCCGACGAGCAACTCGTGGCGATGTTCAAGCGGCTCAAGGCGGCGATGAACGCGTGGATGGAGGCGTTGGACCACTTGTGCCCGTCGAACTGAGCCGCACGGTGAAACCGATCATCACCGATTGACGGCTACACGCTGTCGGCCTACCGCAACAGTGATGCCGGCAAAGAAAAAGCAGCAGCAGCCCGAGGAGGCCTTGGTCGAGATCCGGCGTCGTGCCGCCGCGGGCAAGAGCCTCAGCTCGGGCGCCAACCGCGGGGACTGGCTCTATGCCGCAGCCGTGCGGTTCTTCGGATCCTGGGGAGGTGCCATCGAGCAGGCCGGCTTCAACTACGGGGACGAGAAGCAAGCCGCGCTGAGCGCCGACGATGTTCTGGACAGAATCCGCAAGCTCGCGGTCACCGAGGGCAAGGCGCTGCGCGCAGGCGATCATCCGATCGTGGCAGCCGGAGCGCGTAGGCACTTCGGAGGGTGGAAGGCCGCGTTCGAGGCGGCCGGCTGTGCGCCGCCCGAGACCCTCACGTGGACGAAGGACGCGGTGATCGCCGCGATCCGTGATGACGTCGCGAAGGGCCTGCCCGTGAACTCGGCGCGGATCATGCGCCGCAACGCCAACCTCTACGTCGCGGGACGGCGTCGGTTCGGGAGCTGGGCTGCCGCGTTGACCGCGGCAAAAGCGGTGTCGCCTCGTAGTGCGAGATCGGGCTCGCGTCGGCGATCGTCGACGGCTCGGCGCTGACACTGTTGATGGCAGCCTGATCCCGTCGCGTTTTGACGGTTGGGTGGTCGGCAGGGCGTGATGGTTAAAACGAACGATCGTTGTCGGGATCCTCGGGTACGTGCCGCGTGATCTCGTGGCGATGAGCGTCGAGCGCAAAGCAGAGTCGCTCGCAGTCGTCGATCAGTTCGCGAGCCGTGTGAAGTTCGGCCGGGTCATTGGGACGAGGGACACGACTCACGCGGGGGTAGTGGGTCACCAGCACGCGTGCAGCGAGCGCGACCGCTGCCTCGAGCTCGACCCATCCTGCGATCTGACGTAGGTCGTCGGGTGGGATCGGGGATCCGCGGTGGAGCGGTCATCGGTCGCGCTCCCGTGTATCGGCTGTCTCGATGACGCGCGCCATGACGTCGCGCTCGACGAGCTTCTTCTTCTTGCGTGCGGTCTCGCGGAGCGCGGCGGCGGCGACGCGATCGAGGTCGCGCATCGCGCCGAGCGTGGCCTCGTGAAGCAGGACGATGGCGTCGGAGGCGAACACCTCGAGGGTGCAGCCAGCACGTTCCATGACCAGCACGTTGGCCAGAGCGACGGGCGCTGGCTTCGAGCATGAAGATTGCGAGCTGTTCGCACTGACCGCCGCGCAGGTGCGTGACCTCTCCGAACAACTCGCCAGCGAGCCCTGGTTTGCGGAGCTCTTCGCCTTCGACGATGACCGCAACATCCCGGGCCTCCTTCGCTTCTATGCTGCCGCAGCGCGCGCAGGCAAGGCCGTCGTTGGCTATGTCAACGTCTGAACCTTCGCGTCGCTAGGCTGACGTGTGGCGCGGGAATGCAAGCGCATGACAACCGCATGAACGACCCTCGGCCGTCGGCGGTGGTCGCGCGCGGCCTCGCTGGCGCTGCGCGCGAGCGGAGACGACGGTCGCCCAGAAGCTCGAGATGCTCGGGCGTATGTCGAACAACAACTCAGCGGAGCTGACTGCGGCGCGGGAATGCAAGCGCATGACAACCGCATGAGCGACCCACGGCCGTCGACGGTGGTCGCGCGCGGCCTCGCTGGCGCTGCGCGCGAGCGGAGACGACGGGGGTGCGGCGAGCCGTAAATTCCACTGGCCCTGCTTCCTGGCATCAGCCGCTCGCGGTGCGGCGCAGGTGTTCCTGCGGGACGGGTCGATCGCACCGGCGATGCCCGCCCCCGTCGCGGAGCGAAGCAGCAGCAGCCAGCGAGGCCGCACGCACCACCGCCAGGCCGTGCGTCGCTCACGCGGTTGGCGCGCGCTTGCTTCCGCGCCGCACGTCAGCGTAGCGCACCACCGCCAGGCCGTGCGTCGCTCACGCGGTTGGCGCGCGCTTGCTTCCGCGCCGCACGTCAGCGTCGCGCCCCACCGCCAGCCCGTGGGTCGCTCACGCGGTTGGCGCGCGCTTGCTTCCGCGCCGCACGTCAGCGGAGCGCCCCACCGCCAGGCCGTGCGCCGCTCACGCTCTTGGTGCGCGCTTGCTTCCGCGCGTCAGCGGAGCGCTCGCTACGCCGCGCGGGTCGCCCAGAAGCTCGACATGATCGGCCACAACCGATCCGCGGCCTTCCGCGAGACGACAGCACCGACGTGCCCGCCGCCTTGGACGACCAGCTGCTTGTCGATCGACGACGTGCGATCGACGATCGGGGCGGCGCTATCGACAGGCACGATGTGATCGTCGGTGAACGCGATCGCGAGGATCGGACACTTGATCGCCGAGAGATTCACAGGACGACCGGCGAGCGAGAACCCGCCGGTGATCAGGCGATTCTCGCGATAAAGCTCCTGGATGTACTGCGCGTAGCACGCACCGGGGAACGAGACGTTGTCGCTGCCCCAGCGCTCGGTCGCGAGCATGCCCTCGAGGAACTCGTCGTCCCACGCGCGATCGAGGAGCGCGACGGTCTTCACCATGTCGCCCGCAGGCTTCAGCATCTTGAACGTCGCCTGCATCAGCGGCCACGGCACGTTGCCGAACGCGGCGATCATCGAGCCGATATCGAACGTCGGGACGCGCGTCCACGTCGTCATGATGCCGGCCTTGTCAAAGTCCAGTGGTGCGGCGAGCGCGAGGTACGAGGCGACGTACTCGGGGAACGCGGCGATGTACGTCGTCGCGAGCGTGCCACCGAGGCAGTAGCCGAGCATGTGAACCTTGCCCGACGGGCTGTAGCGCGCGGCGATCCGCGTCGCGCGGCCGATGTAACGGCCGGCGATATCGTCCCAGGTGAGGTAGCGATCTTCGGCGCCGGGTGTGCCCCAATCGATGCAGAACACCTCGTGGCCCTGCGCGACGAGCCACTCGATCAGCGAGCGCGTCGGGCCGAGATCGAGGACGTACCAGCGGTTGATGAGCGACGGCACCATCAAGATCGGTGTCTTGAATTTCGGCACCGCCGGTGCGAAGCGCATGAGCTTCCACTTGTTCTCGGTCCACACCACGGAGTGAGGCGTCGCACCGACGAGCGCGGGCCCCTTCGGCACGCGCTTCCACAGCGCAACGATCGAATCGAGAGGGGACTTCTGCGGCTTCATCACGCGTACAGCGCTTCGAAGCGCGCGTTGAGGCGCTCGTAGACCGCCTTGCGGCGGAGCTTGAGCGACGAGGTCAACGTGCCGTCTTCGACCGACAGCGGCGCTTCGGCGATGAAGAACTTCTTGATCGATTCGTAGCGCGCGAGCTCGGCATTGATCGCCTCGACGCGCTGGGCGACGAGCTGATCGCGCTCGCTGGCCGGCACGTCGGGGCGCGTCCAGATCGCCGCGACGAGGTAACTGCGCGCATCGCCGTAGACCACGAGGCGCTCGATCACCGGATCGTCGACGAACTTCGCCTCGATGTTCGCGGGCGGCACGTTCTTGCCACCGGCGGTGACGAGGATGTCCTTCTTGCGATCGATGATCTGCAGGAAGCCATCTTCGGTCCAACGCCCGACATCGCCCGTGCGGAACCAGCCATCGTCGGTGAACGCGGCCTTGGTCGCCTCGGGATCCTTGAAGTAGCCCTTGAACACGTTATCGCCGCGCGCGAGGATCTCGCCATCGTCGTCCAGGCGAAGCTCGACCGAGGGAAATGCCTTGCCGACGGTGTCGAAGCGATACGACCCGGGCTTGTTGAGCGTGAGCGTCGGCGAGGTCTCGGTCAGGCCGTAGCCCTCGATGATCAGCATGCCGTGCGCGTGGAGCTGCTGCTTGATCTCGACCTTGAGGCCGGCGCCGCCCGAGAGGCAGAACCGCAGGTTGCCGCCGGTGACGGTCTTCAGCGCGGCCTTGGTATCCGTTTGCGCCGCGACGAGCCGCGCGATCTTTTCCCAGTAGGCAGGCACCGACATGAACACGTGCGGGGCGATCATCGGGAGGAGCTCGAGCACATCCGCGGGCGTCGCGAGGTAGGTCTCCCATGCGAGCACGTTGCCGGCGCACAGCTCCCCCCAGCCGAAGATATGGCTGAGCGGCAACCACAATAGATCGCGATCGCCTTCTTCGAGGAGCGCGGCGTTGCTCTCGAGCCAGTCGCGGCCGTTCGAGCCGACGTTGCGGTGCGACAGCGGCACGCCCTTCGGGTTGCCCGAGGTGCCACTCGTGTAGAGCATCTCGGCCGGTTGATCGAGCTCGAGCGCGGCGAGGCGCGCGTCGACGATCGCGGGCGTGACCGCATCGCGGCTCGCCGCGGCTTGCACCGAGTGCGGATCGGAGACCGTCGAATCGATCGCCCACGCGCAGCGTTCGAGGTCGATGATCTGCGGCTTGGTCGCGAGCTGGGCGAGCGCCTTCTCGAGGCGCGCCGAGGGCTCCTTGCCCGCGACGAACACGTGCTCGATCTCGGCGTGACCGAGGATGTATGCGACTTGATCGGGCGTGGAGGCCGGATAGATCGGCACGAACACCGCGCCGGCGGTCTGCGCGCCGAGCGCCGCGCTGGCCCACGCGACAGAGTTCGCGGCGAAGATCGCGACGCGATCACCGACCGCGACATTCTGATCGATCAGCCAGCGAGCGACGCCGCGGATCTGGATCGCGAACTGACCCCACGAGACGGGCTGCCACGCGCCGGCCTTGTCGCGAACCTGGAAGCGCGGCTTGTCGCGATGGGTCGCGACGCGCGAGAACACCGCGGCAGGCGCCGGCGCGATCGTGAGAAGCTGGCTGACGTCCATGGCTAGGGGGCCTTCCGTGCGTGGAGTTGTTCTTCGAGATCGAACAAGCGGCTCTCCATCTGGTTGAGCTTGTGGAGCGTGAGCTCCTGGTCGCGGCGGTTCGGCAAGCCGCACATCGACCACCAGCGAGTCATCGCTTGATCAGTCGCGGCCTTGGTCTTCATCACGGTCGTGAGCAGTGCGCCGGCAGGACCGATCACGCTCGGGTTCGAGAGCGTCTTCTCGACGAACTGCGTCGTCGCCTTTTCCCACGCTCCGAAACCTTTTTTCCATGTGTCCCAGATGTTCAGCATCGTCGTCATTTTAAGGCGTGCTCACTTTCTGGCCGAGGGCGAACCGCCGGACGTACGTGGCGGTCGTGAAGTCCTCGGCGGCTTCGTCTTGCCTGCTCTCGGCGCGCGCGACCTCGCCGAAACACTCGAACATGAAGATCGTGGTGCGCTTGCTCACCACTGGCGTGCCGGTCGAAGGCGTGCGCACCACGTTCGTGCGCACGCGGAGCACCGGCGAAAACTCGACGTAAGGGACATCCAGCCGCTCGCCCGCGGTGACATCGACCTCGACCTTGTCGGTGCCGACGAACGGCAGGCCCGCGACGGTGGCGCTCGCGAGTGCCGCGGTCGTCGAGTAGGTCAGGCCATCGGTCAACGGGAACCGGAGCAGCGCGATCGGATCGGCGTAGCGGATCAGGGTCTTGCCCGCGGCCGGCGCTGCTTCTTGCGAGGCCGTGCCGTCGAGCCAGAGCGCGCGATCATCCTGGTGATAGATGCCGTCGAGCCCCGAGCCCGCATCGACCGTGAACTGGCCGGTCGGGAATTGATTCGCGTACCATTGCGCGGCGAGCTGGATCGGGCCGAGCGCGACGACCGCGTCCTCGGCAGACTCGACCGAGAGATCGTAGATGCCGTTCGATGGCGTGAGGTTGACCGTGCGATTCACGCCCGCGTAGTAGTCGACCGTGAAGCCGTATGCGATCGGCAGCTCGTCGGCGGTGATCTTGCCATCTCGGTTCGGCACGCAGTTGGGCAGCACCGGGGTGGGATCGGGTTGCGGCGTGAGGTTCGTGCTGCACGCAGCCAGGCCGATGAGAATTGCAGCGCGCATCAGAATGCAAACCCCGCGCGGACGCGAAACGACTGTGCGGTCTGCGCCTTGAGAATGGTGTTATCGAACGCCGCGCCCGGTGCGAACACGCCGTAATCGAGCGTGAGGGCGAAGCCATCGCGGCTGACGTAGCGGAGCTCGGGATCGAGCTCGATGCCGAGCGCGCGCTGCCCGCTCGGCGTGGACGTCGCCTCGATCGCCCACGAGGCGATCAGCGCCGCGCCGGCCTCGAGGTGACCGCCGCCGACCTCGAGCAGCGTCATCTTCGCGTGCGGGCGCAGATACACCGCGTCGGTGATCGTGCCGATGACCTCGCGGAACAAGATCTGATCGATGTGGTAGTCGGGATGAAACCGGAAGTTGTCGACGGTGCGATCACCCGGCGCGCTCGCCTGTGGTCCATCGAATTGGCCCGGGATGGTCGCGGCCTGGCCCGCGGCCGGGAAGGCGCCGAAGCCCGGCGCGCTATCGCCGCTCGCGTAGCCGAGATCGAAGCCAATCTTACCGACACCGACGTTGGCGTCGCTCTCGACCGCGAGGCCGAGCTGCTTCGACGTGATCGGCTCGGTCACCGCGGCGCCCGGAATCAAGGAGGGCTGCGCGACGTTCGCCGCGAGGTACGCGAGCTCGGCCTCGATCCGGAATCGGTCGCTCGAGATCCGGAACCAGCCACCGGTCGCGGTTGCCGTGAAGCCACGCGCGCTGAGGTCATGGCTGGTGAAGCTGGTGACCGGCGCGGCGGTCGGCAGGTACGAGGCCGGGACGTCGCGATCTTGCGTGCGATGCGAGATGTAGACCGCGTACTCGACGCTGGTCTTGCCGGCGGCGGCACGGCGCGCGAGCGCCGCGGGCGAATGGACCTTGAGGATCGCGAGCGTCGGACCGGCGACCGCATCGCTCGGCTCGAGCGCGATCGGGCGACCGCCATCCTTGCTCGTCGTGAACGGGCCGCTCGAGGTCCAGTCGTAGGCAATGGCGAGCAAGTGACCGAACAGCGGCGACACGAACGCCGCGCGATCCGCGGAATCACCGTGATCGCAATCTTCGCAGTCGCCACCGTTCGCATTGATTCCGAGCCCGAAGTGCGCGCCCATGCGACCGACCGCGAGCGTGCCGGCCGGCGTGAGTGCTTCGGCCCACGCGCGCTTGACGACGACCGTCGTCGGCCGCTGCCCGCCGCTGGTTGCCGGCGAACCGCCCGCGAGATCAGGTGAGCCTCCAAGCGCGACGTTATCGAGCCAGTCGACGCGCGCCTTGACCGCCACGCCGACACCCGGCGCGTACGCCGCGAGATCGGTGCGCGCACGCATGTCGTTGCTCTGGATCAGCTGACCGCCGCCGAGTGGAATCGGAAAGATCGGCTTGCCGGTCGTATCGAGCCCGCGATCGAGATCGAGGTTGTAGAGCTGTGCCGTGCGTACGCGGAGCGCACCGTGAATCACGAGCTCGACCTTCTCGCGCGGCGCCGCGTACAACCGCGGCGTGAGCTCCGAGCCGAGCGACGCGAGGTCCGCGCCGAGCGGTAGCCGATTCGAATCGTCGACGGGCGGCGGGCCGAAGCCTTCGGGCACTTTCGGGGTCTCTTCCGGATCCACGTGCGCGGCATTGCTGTCGTTGCCGCCGGTACCACCGCCGCTGCCGCCACTCGTCTCGGTGGGCATGGGCGCAGGTGCCGGCTCTGGTTCCGCCGCCGCGCGGTCGGTATCGAGGAAAGTAACGAGATCCCTCGTCGAGGCGTTGTGAGCCTCGACCATCGGGATGTGGCCACAGTGCTGGTAGATCTCGAGCTTGGCATTCTGCAGCTCGTTGACGAGCCGATACGCGAAGCTCACCGGCGTCACCTGATCCTGCGCGCCCCACAGCAACAGCACCGGCTTCGCGAAGCCACGCAGCTGCTCGTGCAGCCCGGCGAAGTGATGGCCACGCGCGACCGCGAGCGCGGCCGCCGTGGTGCCCGGTCGATCCATGCTGTCCTCGACACGCTCGACGCGCGCCTGCGTGACCCAGCGCTCGTCGTAGTACGCGAGTGGCGCACGGTCTTCCATACGCTCCGTGTAGAACAGCCCGAACAGGAGTTCGCCGAGGCCCGATTTCTGCGCCCAGCGGAAGAAGCTCGGCACTTGATCGTCGTAGACGTACGCGTCGTAGAGTGCGACGCGCCGCACGCGTTCGGGATGCTGGACCGCCATCGCGACCGATACCGACGCGCCCCACGAGTGGCCGACGATCGCTACGTCGTCGACGCCGAGCTTGTCGAGCACGTGCCACACGAGGTCTGATTGCGCGGCTGGCGAGTAATCGCCTTCGGGCCGGCTCGTCCAGCCGAAGCCCTTGAGATCGATCGCGATCACGCGATGATGCGCGGCGACCGGAGGAGCGACACTGGCCCAGCTATCGAGCGAGGCGCCGTAGCCGTGGATCATCACGACCGCGGGACCGGAGCCGGTTTCACGATAGCGCACGCGGATCCCGTCGACGTCGACGAACGTCGCATCGGCGGGCGCACCTCGAAGCGGTCCCGCATGGAAGCTCGGGCAACCCGCGAGGACGAGCGCCAACGCGCAGGTGGCGAGGGCTCTCAAGGAATCAGCCTGCGGACTTCCGCGTCCGAGCCGAACTCGCTGTCCGGCGAGACCGAGGTTGTCGAACCAGCTGTCGCCGTGGCAACCGAGCCAAAGCACTCCGTGATCCACGCGTAGGAATGCACCGAGTAGTAGACCGAGCCGAGCTGCGACTGCGCGAGAATGGTGCTGACGCGGAGGACCGGAAAATCTCCGTACGGCGTCGACATCGTGCCTGTCTGATCGACGTTCGAGACGTACTTCTCGGTGTAGTTCACACCGAACGGGAACGCCGCCGTGGTTCCGGTTACCGTACTGCTGGACGTCCACGTCGAGCTCGCACCGAACGGCACCGCGAGAATCCTCGCCGGCGGGTCGTACGTGAGCTCGGTGGATCCAGAGCCACCGCTCGGCGACACGACGCCGAGCAGCGTTACGCCAGTCGAGTCGACGTGAAAAACGCCTTGAAGATCCGAACTTTTTGCGAGCGTCGTCACGTACGTCGCCGTCGAGAAGCTCGCGTCGGCCGCCCACCACTTGCCTGCCGGAGCGTCGAGCGTGACCGCGCCATCGGCATCGTTCGCGAGCGCACCGGTCAGCGACCACGTGCGCGTGTCGCCGCTCGAGGCGGTGCCTTGCGTGTTCCAGGTCGCGCTGGTCGCGATCCGGTAGTTCGCCATCTTGCCCGCTGCGAGCGGCACTTCATTCGCCTCGATCATGCCGTCGTGATTCGGCGCGCACAGCGCATTCGATCCGCTATCGACGTTGCTGCCACTACCACTGCCATCGCCGGCATCAGTCGTGGCCGGGCCGCACGTGCCGTCCGCGCGGCAGAAGTGCGAGGCGCACTGGTCACGGCTCGTGCACGGCGTACCCGAGCTCGACCCGCACCCGCCGACGACGAGCATGCTGCAGCGCAGCACGAAATTAGCGATTCGGGTCGACATGCGGCGCACGCTAGCGAGCGTGATGAGCATCTGTCAAGGCTTCTTTTGCGGCGCAACAAAATCCGCCCTTGCAGTGCGACATGGCTCCCCGTAAGGTGCAGCCCGTGGCGACGGTCCTCATCAAGAAGTACGGAAATCGCCGCCTCTACGATACCGGAGATTCGCGCTACATCACGCTGGACGAGCTCGCGACCAAGGTCCGCGGCGGCACCGATGTTCGCGTGGTCGATGCGCAGACGGGTGACGACCTCACGCAAGCGAGCCTCGTGCAGGTCGTGCTCGAGACCGGTAACGCCGCGAAGTTTCTGCCGACCCAGCTGCTCACGCAGATGATCCGCCTCTCGGATGATTCGCTCGCGGAGTTCTTCAGCCGTTACGTCACCAATGCGCTCGACCTCTATCTCCAGGCCAAGCGCGGTGTGCAGTCACTCGGCGGTTACAGCCCGCTCGCGCAGATCCCGATGGCCGCGACCGATGCCCTCACGCGGATGTGGATGGGGTCGCCGTTCGGCGGCTATCCGCCCCAGTACGGCGGCGGTTACGCCGCTCCACCGCCGAGCTATCCCACGCAGGCTCCGCCTCCGGAACCACCGCCGTTCGATGCCCACGACGTTCAGCCGGAGCCGGTCGTCGCGAAATCGAATGGGGATGAAGTCGCGGCGATGCGACGCGAGCTCGAAGAGCTCAAGCAAGCCGTGCGCGAGAGCATCAGCGCGCGACCCGCGGCACGCAAGAAAAAGAAACAGACCGAGTAGCGGGCGTCAGTCGCCGTACTAGCTGCGCGGTGCGCGTCTGCAGCACGCGAAGGACATGCTCGCGAACCACGTCGTCGAGCGCTTGCACCTGCGGGAGCGCTTGCACCTGCGGGAGCGCTTGCACCTGCGGGAGCGCTTGCACCTGCGGGAGCGCTTGCACCTGCGGGAGCGCTTGCGCGTGCGGGAGCGCTTGCACCTGCGGGAGCGCTTGCACCTGCGGGAGCGCTTGCACCTGCGGGAGCGCTTGCGCGTGCGGGGCGGCTTGTTCGGTCGAGCTGCTCGCGGTTGGCGAGAGTTACTATATATGCTGCATAGCAACAAAAATGATTACCCAACTCACCGCGTAACTCTATGTTTTTGTGTGGCTGAAATTTGTTGTCTATTGCGTCGCAGTATATTTTTGGGCTATCGCAGCACGCATGGAGCGGACTCTTCAACCGTCGGTGCCCACCATGACCGCCCTGACCCCCGGCTCACCAACCAGGGCTTATCGCCATTATGTCCTGGCGATCCTGGTGGTCGTCTACACGATGAACTTCGTCGATCGACAGATCCTCGCGATCCTCGGGCCTTCGGTCATCAAAGAGTTCACGCTGACCGATTCGCAGTTCGGCTTGATGTACGGCACCGCGTTCGCGTTGCTCTACACCACGCTCGCACTGCCGATCGCGTGGTTCGCGGATCGCAGCTCGCGCCGTAACATCATGTCGGTCGCGGTGCTCGTGTGGAGCGCTTTCACCGCGCTGTGCGGAGTCACGCACTCGTTCACCCAGATCTTTCTCGCGCGTGTCGGCGTCGGCGTCGGTGAGGCCGGTGGCGTCGCACCCGCCTACTCATTCATCGCGGACTACTTCCCGAAGTCGCAGCGTGCGCGCGCGCTCTCGGTTTACTCGCTCGGCATCCCGCTCGGCAGCGCGTTCGGGATCTTGTTCGGCGGCTTGATCGCGCATGCCTTGAGCTGGCGCTGGGCGTTCGTGCTCGTCGGTGGTGTCGGCGTGCTCGTCGCCCCGATCTTCCGCCTCACCGTGCGCGATCCCAAGCGCGGCGGCTACGAGACCTCGGCGGTCCTCGCCGACGCACCGACCGCAGTCACGGCCACGCCTCCGTCGCTGCTCGAGGTGTTCCGCATCGTCTCGAAGAAGTCCTCGTTCTGGCTCCTCTCGTTCGGCGCCGCGGCGTCTTCGGTGTGCGGCTACGGCGTGGCCGGTTGGCTGCCGAGCTTTTTCAAGCGCAGCCTCCACCTCGGTGATGTCGATCGCGCCTGGTACTACGCCGGCATCACGCTGATCGGCGGCTGTCTCGGCGTCCTCGGCGGCGGCATCCTCGCCGACCGCGCGGGCAAGGCGAGCAAGCGCGCGTATCCGATCATCCCCGCGCTCGCCTTCCTCGTCTCGCTACCGTGCTTCTTCCTCGCGATGAACACCTCGTCGCTGGTGGTCGCGTTCCCGCTGTTCCTGATCCCGACCGGCCTCAACCTGATGTGGCTCGGCCCGATCATCACGGCGGTGCAGCACCTCGTGCCCGCTCACATGCGCACGACCGCCTCGGCGATGTTCCTGCTCATCAACAACCTGCTCGGCATCGCCGTCGGTCTCTGGTACTTCGGCTTCATCTCGGACAAGCTCAAGCCGCACTTCGGTGACGAGTCGCTGCGCTACGCGCTCTACACGGGCCTGGGCTTCTATCTGGTCTCGTCCGCGCTGTTCCTGCTGGCCTCGCGCAAGCTCACCAAGCACTGGGTTGAATAGCTGCGATGCAGCAACTTTTTTAATTTCTCGTCGCTGATTATT
>Ga0209511_1002709_pt1 | contig 14229 bp, 13 predicted proteins | sample SSSSmetaG_FD_184141 | JGI IMG/M metagenome (GOLD analysis project Ga0209511, IMG submission 184141) | Glacier valley bacterial and archeal communities from Borup Fiord, Nunavut, Canada, to study Microbial Dark Matter (Phase II) - ​SSSS... | ecosystem: Environmental > Aquatic > Freshwater > Ice >...
AAACAAAGCGCAGGTTTTTGCCCAATTTGCAAACCAAGCGATATTTTTTAGCTGAAGAAGATAAATGGGTAGTATTGAAAGTTTCTTCAGAAGCTATCAGAACTATCAACAAAAATGGTTTGTTTTCAGTTGTAAAGCAATTGAGAGCAGCAGGCGAAAAAATTTAAATCCCACCCACTCTCTTTTGAAAGGGACGGGTACAATAAATTAAATAACAATGGCAAAGAAAGGTAACAGGGTTCAGGTTATTTTGGAATGCACTGAGCATAAAGCCAGTGGCAAACCAGGTACCAGCCGCTACATCACAAAAAAGAACAAAAAGAATACGCCTGAGCGTTTGGAGTTGAAAAAATTCAACCCGATTTTGAAAAAGGTAACTGTACATAAAGAAATTAAATAATTTAGCTGGTTAGCTAACGTAAAAATGTGCTAACAAATACAGCGCATTTAACACAGTATCCAATTAGTACATTAGCAAATTTTAAAAAATAAATAGTCATGGCAAAAGCAGCTTCAAAGAACTCTAAGATTAAAGATACCAAGGCCGCAGCAGATGCAAAAAACTGGACAAAAGTAATACGTGCTGTGCGTAGTGATAAGAGTGGTGCGTATACTTTTAAAGAGTCGATCATTCACAAAGACAAGATCAAACAACATTTAGGCCAATAGTTTAAAAGCATTTGGATTAATATATTCAAGCTGTTCTGATTAATATCGGAACAGCTTTCTTAATTTTAACCCTACACATTTTCAGCAGATTAAGTGCGTTTTAATTTTATACTGATCATCAAACAAAATCCTTCATTGGCATGGGACTTTTTGACAAACTTTTTGGTAAAAAACAACAACAGGAAACCCTTGACCAGGGTTTACAAAAAACCAGGGAAGGATTTTTCAGCAAAATAACCAAAGCCATTGCCGGAAAAAGTACGGTAGATGAAGAAGTGCTGGACAACCTGGAAGAAGCATTGGTAGGTGCAGATGTGGGTATTGAAACTACGGTAGAAATTATCAATCGTATTGAAAGCAGGGTAGCCAAAGACAAATACCTTAATACAAGTGAATTAAATGGCATCCTGAAACAGGAGGTGCAAAATATACTGGTAGCTGCTCCGCAGGATACGAGTTATGAAAACTACGAATTGCCTGCCGGACATAAACCGCATGTAATTTTAGTGGTAGGTGTAAATGGCGTTGGTAAAACAACCACCATCGGCAAACTAGCCTATAATTTTTCAAAAGCAGGAAAATCTGTTTTATTGGGTGCAGCCGATACTTTCAGGGCGGCAGCGGTAGACCAGTTGACCATATGGAGTGAACGGACCAATGTGCCCATTGTAAAAAAAGAAATGGGTAGTGACCCGGCTTCTGTTGCTTACGACACGGTGATAAGCGGCGTGGCAAAAAATATAGATGTTATTATCATTGATACGGCAGGCCGTTTACACAACAAGGCCTACCTGATGGATGAGCTGACCAAAATAAAAAGGGTTATTCAGAAAGTAATACCTGAAGCACCACATGAAGTGATGCTCGTGGTGGATGGCAGCACCGGACAGAATGCATTGGAACAGGCCAAACATTTTACAGCAGCCACAGATGTAACCGCCTTAACCATTACCAAATTAGATGGTACCGCAAAAGGTGGCGTGGTATTGGCCATTGCCCACCAGTTTAAAATACCGGTTAAGTTTATTGGTGTGGGCGAAAAAGCAGAAGACCTGCTGGTTTTTGACAAACAACAATTTGTAGAAGGTTTATTTAATCCATCCTTTAAAGGGGAGTAAAGACATGCCTTTTATGATAGTTGAAGTAACGAATAATTAATAATTTAAATCATCCTCCTTTAGGGATAAGGACATACATATGGTAGAAGTTGGTAAATATAATCTCCTGAAAGTAATACGGGCAGTAGATTTTGGCGTGTACCTGGATGACGGTGCTGATGGTATTTTATTGCCTAAGCGATTTGTGCCAACGGCCACTTCTATCGGAGATGAGTTGAAAGTATTTTTGTATCATGACGGGGAAGACAGGATTATTGCTACTACACAGGAACCAAAAGGTGTGCTGGATGATATTGTTAAATTAAGAGTCGTCACCGTTACACCACATGGTGCATTTTTAGACATGGGTTTGATGAAAGATATTTTCGTACCTAAGTCGAAGCAAATATTTGATATGCGGGTGAACGGCGATTACCTGGTTAAAATTTACCTGGATGAACAAACCGGCCGTATAGCAGCCACAGAAAAACTGGAGGCCTATTTAAGCAATGAAGAATTAACGGTGAAAGAATTGGAAGTTGTAGACCTCATTGTTTATCGCCGCACTGATATTGGCTATGTGTGCATCATCAATAACCGGCATACAGGCGTGTTGCATTTTAATGAAATTTACCGCAATATTGGAGTGGGAGATAAATTTAAAGGCTTCATTAAAAAAATATACCCGGTAAGTAATGACAAGGACGACCGTTTTCGCATTGATGTGGCCGCAGGAAAACCCGGCTACAACAGGGTAGAGGATGAGGCTGGAAAAGTATTGCGTTTATTAAAAGAGAACAGTGGTTATTTACCTTACAACGATAAAAGCAAGCCGGAAGATATTTACGATTTTTTCGGAATGAGCAAAAAGACTTTTAAAATGACCACCGGCAATTTGTATAAAGAAAGAAAAATTTCTTTTGAAAAAACGGGGATCAAGTTAGTGGATGAGTAAGTTGATTTATAAATAGCTTATGTTTTTTTATTAGCGTTTTCCAGTGGCGATCCACCCTTTTTGGGTGGCCCACAAAGTTAAGGAATTAGCCAATCGGCCCTAAAACTTCCATCCTCAAAATATTTAAAGCCCGCCCTCCGGTGACCTTTACTGTTTAACCATAACCACTCCATCCAGGAAACTGATGTAATTACAATGCCAAAATTTTTTCTGCCAGCCTTGCTTTCTTCAGGCGTTGGATCGTTAGCTTCAAATGCAGCGGGTAAGCCGCTCAGAGGCGATACAGCTATTACTGATGGGCCTATTTCTCCCAGGTAAATTTTTCTGCTGCTCATGTTGCTGGCAGTCCAGGCTTCGTCCGCAACCACATCATCCTGGTGAAGTGTAGCCGTTCCGCTCAGCCTTATTTGTATTCTTCCGGGGGCATCATAAAACAGCCAGCTTATGTTATTTTTCTGCTGCAGGTCGTTCCATTTTCCACTGCGGATATCTGTATGAAATGCCAGTTGTTTTTTGGCGATATTAACTTTGCGCAATACAACCGTCCTGAGATTTATCCCGTAGTCATTTACATTGGCCACCACTGGATTGTGCAGCACATCTTTGTACTTTACAGACCCATTTAATAAACGCAGCCAGGCATCTTTTTCCAATCCTTCAAGACTATATTCAATGCCATCTTTTAATACAGTATTCATCTTGTAATTAACAACTTTTAATTGAGTTTGTTTATGAATTGATCGAACAATCGTTATTGTAAAAAATCCCGCCACCAGTAACCAGAATTTTTTATGGTGCGCAACTGGGTTTTAAAATCCACCTGTACCAAACCAAAACGTGGATGATAACCTTCACTCCATTCAAAATTATCCATCAGCGTCCAGGCAAAATAGCCTTTTATATTTACACCTTCTTTTTTTGCTTTTAACATAGCCTGCAAATGCTGGTTAAAATAATTAATTCTTTCTTTGTCATCTATCACACCATCTTTCAGGGTATCTTTAAAAGCAGCACCATTTTCTGTAATGATGATTTCTTTGACGCCGCCATACAACCATATTTTTTTTATAGTGCGGTAAAAACTATCTGCATTAATCTCCCAGCCCATGGCAGTATAAGGTACTTTTCTTGTTGCCGGTTTAACTTCCGATGCCTGCACAATAGGTATATAACTATTGTGTTTTACAACAACAGGAAAATAATATTGTAATCCAATAAAATCAAAATCAAAATGCAGCCGCTCCGTATATTTCCATGTTTTATTGTGCATTTGTAATTTCTCTAAAAATTTAAAAGAATCATCAACAGGATATCCCTTACCTAAAGAGGGTTCGATAAATAACCGGTTCATTAAAATATCAATCCGGTTAGCAGCAGCAACATCTACGGGTTTGCTGGAATAGGGAATGATTTGAGAGCAGGAGAATGTAGTGCCAATATGTGCCTGCGCTACCAGTTTTCTAATAATTCTACCTCCCTCTGCCTGTGCCATTGCTGCATGGTGGATGGCGGGTAAAAAATTACTTAACCCTTTTTTGCCAGGGGCATGTTTGCCCAGCATGTAACCCAATGTTGTAAATCCAAATGGTTCATTTAAGATTATCCAGTGCTTAACTTTGTCTCCATATGCCTCTGCACACACCGTAACAAAACGGCTGAACCATTTGGTGATAAGGTAATTGGTCCAGCCTCCCCTGTTTTCAAGTTCCTGCGGAAGATCCCAGTGGTAAAGGGTTACATAAGGTGTTAGTCCTAATTTATAACATTCATCAATAACCTTATGATAAAAATTGATCCCTTCTTTATTAATCTTGCCAGTACCATCGGGTAAAATTCTTGCCCAGGAAATAGAGAAACGGAAAACAGAGAATCCCAGGGCTTTCACCAACAACAGATCATCTTTATAACGATGATAAAAATCACAGGCTACAGTCAATTTACCCGCTCCTTTTATTTTGTGGCTGTTCCGTGTAAAGCTGTCCCAAATAGTAGTGCCTTTGCCATCTGCGGCAGGGGCACCTTCATTTTGTGCAGCAGCAATGGCAACGCCCCAGCTAAAATCTTTTCCAAAGTCTTTTGCGGTAATACGGTGATCGAGACTACTCAATATTATAAAGTGGATGATTTGTAAAATTGATGTTTAATACCATGGGTTAATATTACCCTTGAGTTAAATTTTAAAAATGATCTTGTAAATTAAAAAATACTGCATAATGGCTATTGCGAATGCCAATTAATGTTTTTAGTTTTAAGGTATAAAATTCATCCTACTGATACCCAACCCTCTTCTTCCCACAAAATTTTATTATAATCAGGAAAGCAATGCTTCAGCACAATTTTTTATTACTGTTGCAAAAAGATTTATTTATTTAAAACTGTAGGAACGAAATATTTTAAGTATCTGAATTTGAATTTTAATACCAACACAAGAAGCGGAACTTTATATTGAAACCGGTAAGCCGAAAACGGGATTAAAGAGTAGGCAACTTTTTTTATCAAAATGACACTTGGACAAATAAAGGAAGCTTCCTGCGCTTCTACCATGAATGCGCAAAAATTTATGTCTTTTATAAATGATACTTGTGTTAAATACGATATCAGCACTCCTATCCGGCAGCTTTGTTTTTTAGCACAGGTTGGTCACGAAAGTGGTAGTTTATTTTTTACAGAAGAGCTCGCCAGTGGTGCTGCATACGAAGGCCGAAGAAGCCTTGGTAATGTTAAACCGGGTGATGGAATTCGGTTTAAGGGAAGGGGATTAATACAAATTACAGGCCGTGCAAATTACAATGCAGTTGGGGATGACCTTGGTGCAGACCTTATCAATAACCCAACTTTGCTTGGAGGAAAGAATGTAAATACCTGTACCGTGCAACAACTAAAAAATGCAGCATTGAGTGCAGGTTGGTTTTGGAATAGCCGAAGACTGAACGTTATTGCTGATGCAATCAATATCACCAAACCCATTGAAACAGGAACCAATCTTGATAATTTTATTTTAATCACTAAAAAAATTAATGGTGGCACTAACGGATTACACGACAGGCTGAACAGGTACAAAAATGGTGTAAAGTTTTTTTAATAAAACTTCTATGTGGCAAAAAAATAAGATAACATTTTCACTTAAACTATTTCCTAAAAATTTAAAATAATGAATATGAAAAAAGGCTTTTATTTTATTCTGATGCTTTCCGTTTTGTCTGCGTCCTGTTTTAACGTGAGATGGATTTCTGGATATGATGAAATATTAGATCAAACACTTAACAAAGTAAAAAAAGATTTTAACCTGCATTTTATAAAGCTCAGCCGGAGTTTTAGCGACACAGACCCTAACAATCAAAAATTTGAAAATTACCTTGATTATTATGATAATCTGGAAGCCGATATGATCACCATTAAAGATCGTACAAGAAACCTTGATGGTAAAGCTGCTATTGTAAAAACACAGATTCTGACACTTGAATCAAGTTTTAAAGCTTTTATCTCTTTTCACAAGAAGGGAATTCCTGACCGGCCGATAGAAGTTGATGACCGCCATACCGAAAGGGATGCTATTAACAGTTCCATTGATGCTGTAATCTTTTTACAGGAATCACTTAAAACAACCGGAAAATCAAATTAATCATTTTAAAAAATTATATCATGCCAGACATACTTGATTACAAACAAATTCTTTCAGATTCAGTTGCATTTACCCGTAAGGAAGTTGGTTCATCCTGGAGTAAAATAAAGCCATATGCAGACCATGAGTTTACACAGTTTGCAGAAAATGCTTTTTTTTTGGCAAGATTAAAACTAACCGGTGTAATTGAAGCAGATGAACTAAAAAGCCGTTTGCAGATGCAAAAATTAGCCATGCAAAATGTTTTGCTGGCAATTAAAGGAGTAGGGATTGTTACTGCACAAAATATTGTAAACGGTGTATTGGATATAGTTAGTGGTGCCATAAAAAAAGCTATCAATATTATTCTACCGGTTTAAATAGTAATGGCGTGTTGCTATTTCTTTACAGCCGATTATGACAATTTCCAACGAAATATTTTTCTTTAAACAGAAATTACAATGATATCCTGATCACATTAATGGTAGTGATTTTTTTTGGGGCTGGCTATTTTTATTTGTATGTGCCACAAAACGAATAGCGGGAGGCTTATTCAAAATTGATAACTTATGTTGCAACTTTGGTGGCTGGTATTCCAAAGATGGTAAAATTATTTTCCCTCTTTGATAACAGCAGTTCTAAATCCTGACTTTAAGTAAATAAAATACTGAAAGTTGTTTAATTAATTATTTAATCCGCCGTTTGAATTAGTTCTTGTCTTCTCATCCTCACTTCCTGGTGCATGCTGACGATCTTCTTTTATTTGGTTACTTCCAAAGCGATAGCTGAAATTCACTCTAAACTGGCGGCTCTCCCAACGGCTGTTGGCTAATATGTAAGTACCTCCATAATTGCTTTCAGCTTTCCATTTCAGCGTATTTAATACATCGGTATAAGATAATTTTAAGGTTCCCTTGTTATGAAATATTTTCTTCTGTAGTCCCATATCTATTGTGCCAAGGGCTTTTGTTTTAAAAGTGCCGGCAGACACTGAGGGGCCGTTGTAGATGCCTGTTAATTCTCCGGTAAATCCTTTTCCCAGTTTAAAAGAATTTTGTGCATATAAGCTATAAGAAGTGATATCGATATCAACTTCTTTACCCGGGCCAAAATTTGCTTTGTAGCGGCTATTGTAAACATTAACGGATGAATACAGCTCCCACCATTTTGTGATGTCAATACTTGCTGAAAAATTCAGGCTGGCAATGTACTGACTTGCTAAATTTTGTTTACTAATAAAGGTTCTGGTTTTTTCTGTGGTATCAATTATATAAGCACTAAAATCTTTTATATAACTATAACCTAGCGATGTAATATAATGAGATTTAAAAGTGTGGGTAAGCTGCACTGTATTTGTATACTGTGGACGTAAAAAAGCATTGCCCTTAATGTAAGTCAGCTCATCTACTCTGGCTTCAAAAGGATTTAAATCATTGTAATTAGGCCTGTCAATACGACTGCTGTAATTAAGGTTAATTAAGTTATCGTCATTGGCTGTATAAGTAAATGCAGCACTTGGAAAAAAATCTGTATAATTTCTATTAATAGTATCATCGGGCTTTACCGTGCCGTCAGTCCTTTTTAAGACGCCATTGCTATGCGTATTTTCAACTCTTATACCAGCCTGCAAGTTTATTTTTTTTCCAAAAGGAGTTGCATAATTTATATATCCTGAATTTATATTTTCCCTATACTGAAAAGTATTGCTTCTGCTAACATCTAAAATATTCATTCCATTATTTACATTATACAGGTTAAATGTATTGTCTGTTTTTACGTTACTGATTTTTGCACCAATACTAAACTGACCCTTTTTTATTGGAGTTATGTAGTCAATTTTTTGGGTATTGATGATGATATTGATAGGAGTATTGTTACTGTAAATTTTTTGATATAACAGTGTTTCAGGCGAAGCTGAATAATAAGAATTTGGTTGATAACTGTTTTTACGGCTCTCATATATTCCATGGTCAATATCAAGAGTAATTTCATGGCCTGTTGTATCAGCGTAATGATAATTACCATTGAAGTTTCCATTTTTTACTTTACCAGGAATGGTATTGGTGGCATAAAGTATTTTATCGATAACGCCAGTATTGATTGAACTGCTTGGCGTTCTGGAAGCGCTGTATGTTGTATTATCAGTAAGGTTGCCGGTAAAAATAATACCCAGTGTTGAATTTTTGTTTATAAAAAAATCAGCACCAGCTTTTATATTATGGGTCCATCCTTTTATGTTTTGTAAACTTTTTTGGTCATACAACGTATCATTTTGAATTCTGTAAAGATCAAAAGTATTTTGATTATTGCCCCAGCTGTTGCTGTAATTACTAAAAATATTTACTTTTTTATGTCGGTAATTTAAACTTAATGCCCCATTGGTTTTGGGGTGAATGCCCTGGTTAAATCCTGCGGAAACAGCTCCATTAAAGCCAATCTTATTATTTTTTTTAAGCCTGATATTTATAATTCCTGCATTGCCTGATGCATCATATCGGGCAGAAGGATTACTGATCATTTCGATAGATTCTATATCAAATGAATTAATCGATTTTAAATAACCGGCAAGTCCGGCGGCCTCCATTTCTGTTGGTCTGCCATCAATATAAATACGCACTCCATTTTTACCTCTCAAACTAATATTGTCATCTTTGTCGGTAATTACCCCGGGAGATTTTTGTAAAAGTTCAAATGCATTGCTGCCAGTAGCATTGATACTGCTTTCAACATTAAAAATGGTTTTATCAGCCGTTACCTGAATAATTGGTTTTTGATAACTACCAGTTAATTTAACCTCCTTCATTTTTTTTTCTGCTATGGTAAGGTATTGGGTGGCCGTAATAAGTTTTTCACCATTCGCAATAAAAAATGGACCTGTTGATGTGGTAGTATATCCTATAAAATTGTAGCGTAAAAAATATTTCCCTGGTTTAACCTGGCTAATTTCAAAATTTCCGTTGTTATCTGTAACGCCTGTTTTAACCAATAAACTATCTGGTGAATGATATAAAATAACTGTTGCTCCGGCAAGAGGATTACCTGTAATATTTTTTATTTGACCATTAATAGTAGCATGCTGAGCGTAAAGGTTACTTAAAGTAAACAAGGTAAAAAGTACGGCTAGCAATAGTCTTGGTATCATTGCTGATTTTTAGAATCAAGACGAAGATAATGAGTAATATTAAATTATGGTTATATTATTGAGATGGTAAAAATAAAATATATGACTCATAACTTTATTTGTGGATGATATATTATTAACAGGCAGTATTGAATTATTGCCTTCTAAAAGGGGGGTGTTCATAATGCAAACAACTTACCTTTGCCAACATTTAAATATGAAAACAAAATCACTACATAAGGATAAAGTAAACATCATTACACTGGGATGTAGTAAAAATATGGTAGACAGTGAGGTGTTAAGTGGCCAGTTGGTGGCAAATGAAATTGACGTTGTGCACGAAAGTGGTAAAAAAGATCATAACATCGTAATTGTAAACACCTGTGGTTTTATAGAAAAAGCAAAGGAAGAAAGTATCAATACCATATTACATCAGGTAGAGTTAAAGCGTAGGGGTAAAATAGATAAAGTTTATGTAACCGGATGCCTTAGTGAGCGCTATAAAAATAATTTGGAAACAGAAATACCGGAAGTAGATGCCTATTTCGGCACTATGGAATTGCCGGGGATATTAAAACAATTTAATGCAGATTATAAAGCAGATTTGATAGGTGAGCGTTTATTGTACACGCCTAAGCATTATGCTTATATGAAAATAAGCGAAGGATGTAACCGTACCTGTTCTTTTTGTGCCATTCCTTTAATGCGTGGGAAGCATGTTAGCAGAACAATTGAATCGCTGGTTGATGAAGCTAAGCGTTTGGTGGATAGGGGTGTTAAAGAAGTGATGTTGATAGCTCAGGAATTAACTTATTACGGACTGGACATTTATAAAAAAAGAGAACTACCGAAATTATTAAATGCCCTTGCAGATGTTGAAGGATTGGAATGGATCCGGCTACATTATGCATATCCTTCTAAATTTCCAATTGACATTATTGATGCCATTAAGGATAGGGAAAATATTTGCAATTATCTTGATATGCCGTTGCAACATGCTGCCAATAATATGTTGAATTTAATGAAACGGCAAATTACGAGAGAAGAAATGGAAGACCTGATTGGAGAGATTCGCAATCGCATTCCTGATATTTGTTTGCGCACAACTTTAATAGCAGGTTTCCCTGGAGAAACAAATGATGATGTAGAAGAATTAAAAACCTTTTTGCAAAAAATGCGCTTTGACAGGATGGGAATATTTACCTACAGCCATGAAGAAGGCACTAGTGCATTCAATATGTTGGATGACATATCAGCAGAAGAAAAGGAAGAACGTGCACAAGAAATAATGGAAGTGCAACAGGAAATTAGCCTTGAAAAGAACCAGGAGAAAGTTGGTAAAATATTTAAAGTACTAGTAGATAAAAAAGAAGCTGGCCGTTACCTTGGGCGTACAGAATTTGATAGTGTGGAAGTGGACAATGAAGTGATTATTGAGAGTAAGAAAAAATTAACCATTGGTGAATTTGTACAGGTAAAAATTACCAAAGCCTATGATTACGATATTGAAGGAGAGGTAGTATAAGTTGTAGCAAAGGTGGCCAACATTTTATAAGCTTATCTTAATTCAGCACAGGTTTTATGAGGGCAGGCAACCCAGAAATCTGTGGTGATTTTAAATTAACCCGCTGCAATTTATTATAAAATTTACCCCTTATTTTTACAACAGTTTTAAATTTAAGCTCCTTAATTTTATTTCGTTAATGAATAATACAGCGCAATTTATTTCGTATAAGCAAACGGGCTATTTTTCTAAAATGGTTACGGATTACATTGCCGGCGAAGAAAAATTACGGCCGTTCTTTAATCATCCCGTTACTAAAGACGGAATAAAAGCGGCCATTGAAAAGCGTATATCATTTCCCACAGACAGACAATTACTGGTAGAGATATTAAGCAGGCAATACCAGGATGTTGAACTTAACGGGCGCCAAAAACATTACCTTCAACAATTAAGCAGCGATAACACCTTCACTATTTGTACTGCTCATCAACCCAATATATTTACGGGGTACCTGTATTTTATTTTCAAAATTTTACACATCATAAAACTGGCAGAAGAATTACAAATTGAAATACCAGAACAGAATTTTGTGCCGGTTTATTACATGGGAAGCGAAGATGCAGACCTTGATGAACTAGGACATGTTTTTATAAATGGAGAAAAATTTGAATGGGCAACCAAACAAACCGGTGCTGTTGGAAGAATGAAAGTAGATAAGGCTTTGATACAATTAATAGAAACCGTCAGTGGGCAATTATTAGTATTTCCTTTTGGGGCAGAGATTATTGCATTAATGAAACAATGTTATAAGGAACAGGTAACTATTGAGCAGGCTACCTTTAAATTAGTGAATGAATTATTTGCGGCATATGGCTTGCTGATTTTGCTGCCTGATAGTGACCTTGTAAAAAGAGCATTTATCCCTGTGATAAAAAAGGAATTAACCACACGGTTTTCTAACAAAGCAGTTGAAAAAACAGTAAGTCAATTTCCAGCAGTTTATAAAGCACAGGCAAGTGGACGTGAAATAAATTTATTTTACTTATTAGATAACAAGAGAGAGCGAATTGAACAATCTGGAGAAACATTTTTAATTATAAATACCACTTTAAAATTTACCCTTCAACAGTTATTGCAGGAGTTGAATGATCATCCCGAACGCTTTAGCCCCAATGTAATATTGAGGCCAGTTTTGCAGGAATTTATTTTACCTGGTATTGCATTTATTGGTGGTGGTGGAGAGATAGCTTACTGGCTTGAATTAAAGAAAGTTTTTGAAGCAGTAGAAGTGCCTTACCCGATGTTAATTGTACGTAACTCTTTTATGTTTGTCAATAAAGAATCTCAGGGTATTGTGGAAAAATTAAAATTAGACTATGTAGGATTGTTTAAACCAGCACTCGAGCAGCTAAATCAATTGGTGCAAAGAGATAGTGTGGTGCAATTAGATCTTGAAAAAGAGAAGCAGCAATTAACTGAGTTGTACGAGCAATTAAAAAATATTTCGGGTAGCATTGATGTTACCTTAAAGACACATACCAGCGCATTATTTACGCAGGCATTAAATAAAATTAATGCACTGGAAAAGAAAATGCTGAGTGCCGAAAGAAAAAAATTTGAGGCTCAACAACGGCAGCTTCAAAAACTAAGGAAAGAATTATTCCCCAATAATAATCTGCAGGAACGGGTTGTAAATATTATGCCTTTTTACGCTGCATGGGGAAAGAATTTTATTGAAATGATTTTTGATAATTCCAAAGGATTAAACCAGGAGTTTGGAATTATTTTGGAGTAAATTATTTGTTGAAATAGTATTATCCTCCTTTGCCCTGATAAAAGTTTCCAATAAGTATGCAGAAAAAGTGAGTAATCCGCCATGGCAGACTTATGCTATAGGTATGCTCCTCAATGCTTATGTGAAAAAGCAATAATTTTTAATTAACCTTATTTTTCAAATTTATCAAACTCATTTGTAAAGCCTAAATACTTTACATTCTTTACACTTTCCATAACAATATCATCCTGGTATTCTTTGTAGGCTTCTAATTTTCCTGCAATGGAGGTATCATGTAGTGCTAAAATTTGTGCAGCTAATATGCCCGCATTTTTGGCGCCGTTTAATGCAACAGTGGCTACGGGTACACCGTAAGGCATTTGCAAAATCGATAAGATAGAATCCCAACCATCAACTGAATTAGATGATTTTACCGGCACACCAATTACAGGTAAAATGGTTTGTGCTGCCACCATGCCCGGTAAATGTGCCGCCCCACCTGCCCCTGCAATGATTACTTTTAAACCTCTTTCTTTTGCTTTGGAAGCATACTCTCTTAAACGCTCAGGGGTACGATGTGCAGATACTATAGTTAACTCCGGCTCCACTTCAAACTGGCGCAACATTTCTGCTGCACCTTTCATTACTTCAAGATCACTTTCGCTGCCCATTATAATACCAACAAGAGGTTTCATGTTTTTTGTTTTACGCAAAGAAAGGTAAAAATTGCAAAAGGCTAGTTTGATATCTTTTAATTAAATTAAAAAATTTGCTTTGATTGTTGTAAAATTTGCTGGTTAATAACAAATGAACTACTTCTCGAAAATATAGTTGCCATTCCTAAATTGTTATTTAAGGGATTGGCAAAAGCAGTTATATTTGTCATTATTTCTAACATTCCATCATAAATGAAATTTACAGTTAAAAGAATTATTACTCTTTCCCTCATTTATGTGTGTGCAATTATTTTCTCTGGTTGTAAAAATAAATCCACTGTAGCCACACAACGTAAAGAAAATCCTCCAACAATTGTGGATGTAATTATTGCCACACCGGAAAGCATTAGTAATGTTATTGAAGCTAACGGAACAATTATAGCGGGAGAACATGTAGAGTTACGTCCTGAAGTAAGTGGCAGACTCACCTACCTAAAGGTACCCGAAGGTAAATCCATTGAAAAAGGAACAGTAGTGGCACATGTGAATGATGCCGACCTCAAAGCACAACTTTTCAAAAGTAAAGTTCAGTTGATACTTGCTCAAAAGACGGTAGATAGGTATAGACAATTACTGGATGTAAATGGCCTTAATCAGGCAGATTATGATGCAGCTTTAAACCAGGTAAATAATTTAAATGCTGATATGGGATATACACAGGCACTTATAGATAAAACTATTATTAAAGCACCTTTTAAAGGTGTAGCAGGTTTAAGAGGAGTTAGCCCGGGAGCTTATGTAACACCAGCTACGGTTATTGCCACCCTACAGCAAATTGATCAGATAAAAATT
>Ga0209511_1002712_pt1 | contig 14212 bp, 14 predicted proteins | sample SSSSmetaG_FD_184141 | JGI IMG/M metagenome (GOLD analysis project Ga0209511, IMG submission 184141) | Glacier valley bacterial and archeal communities from Borup Fiord, Nunavut, Canada, to study Microbial Dark Matter (Phase II) - ​SSSS... | ecosystem: Environmental > Aquatic > Freshwater > Ice >...
TTTAATCGGCTTCGCCGCAAATTTTTGAATATTTGTCAAGCATTTTCGGCAAAAAAGTGGGTGATTTTATAAAAATAGAATCTGAAAGCCTTATAAATCAAGGGCTAGAGATTCCGAGAATGTATTAATATAATTAAGGAGGAACAATATGAAAAAGGTATTTTCAATATTATTGGTATTTACAGTGGTTTTTAGTATGATGTTTGGTTTCCCTATTACAGCATCGGCAAATGAGAATTCTGACAATAACAAGGGTTATGAAATCGTTGATGGCGCAGAGGTAGGAAAGCCGACAGTTAAAAGTGGTGATTACACCTATGTTCCAGAAGGTAATACAGCAATTATTACCAAATACAATGGAAAAGCAAGTAAGGTTACAATCCCTGACACCCTTGATGGACTGACTGTTACAACGATTGGACTTGGCGCATTCCAGAATAATAGTGGTTTACTAAGCGTTATAATGCCAAACAGTGTTACAAAGATCAGTGGCTATTCCTTTGATAGTTGTTGGAACCTATCCGAAATTACAATACCTGACAGTGTTACCTTCATTGGTGATTTTGCGTTTCATTGGACAAGAATTACGAGTATCAAACTTCCGGACAAGTTAACTCACGTCGGTACGGGATTCTGTAGTGGCTGCAACTTGACAAGCGTCACTTTACCTGGCGGTATTACTAACCTTGGTGATGGTGCGTTTGCGGAGTGCAGCAATCTGACAAGTGTTACAATACAAAAAGGAATTACAAACATTCCTAATGAGATGTTCAGAGACTGCTCATCCTTAACAAGTGTTACGCTGCCGGACAGCGCAACAGAAATTGGTGAACGTGCGTTTCAAGAGTGTAGCAGCCTGACGGATATTACAATACCTAACAACGTTACAACTATTGGTTATGCGGCATTTTTCAATTGTACAAGCCTAAAAAATATTAAATTATCAACCGCTACAACTAGGATTGGCGATTCTGCGTTTTACTATTGTACAAGCATAGAAAACATAACCCTGCCAGACGCCTTAACTGAGATTGGGAGTTCAGCATTTGATACGTGCACAAGCTTAACAAGTATTGTCATACCAAACAATGTGAAAACAATTTATGGCGCTGCATTCTCTAATTGTAATAATATGAAAAGCATAACATTACCAAACAAATTGAAAACACTTAACACTATTATACAAGGATGTACAAGCTTAAAAAGCATAATCGTACCTGATAGCGTGAAAACCATTGAGGGAGATGCTGCTGGATCTGCGTTTGATGGGTGTACTGGTCTGGAAAGCATTACATTATCAAATAATATTAAGAAAATTTATGCTAATACCTTCAATGATTTGACAAGTTTAAAAAGCATCACAATACCAAAGAGTGTGAAATATATTTGCAATTACGCATTCAACGGATGTACAGCATTAAAGAGCGTAACTATATTGGGAGATAAAGTTGAGATGGAAGGATGTGCATTTAATGATTGTACAGGAATAAAGAGCTTAACGATAAAGGGTATGCGTTTAGCGTTTTATGGTGCTCCGACAGATTCGAATAAAGTTGTGATTTACGCCCCAAAGGGGAGCGGTGCAGAAAAATTAGCTAAGACTTATAAATATCGTTTTGTTGCAATAGCAGCACCTACAGCTGCTAAGTAAAAATAACGAGGAAAGAAGGCAGGATTTATTACTTCAAAGTTAAAGCTGGAAATAGTAATTGATTGCATTATTATCTTTTGCATAGTATAAAAGCAAAATAAAATTATGAACATCAGCTGGGATAGGGTAAACCTTATCCCGGCTGATATTGTTGTGTACCCAGCATGGGCGTAATCTAACGAGTGAAAGTCCCAAGTGCAGGTTGATAGGTAAACGGTGCATAAAACAAGGCACTATGCTAACATAAGTAGATAGCCTGCCGAAACCTCGGCAGGCTATCTACTAAAAAGGGGAGGATAAGTATTTAACTTTTCTTTTGTAGACATAATTGGAGGGGGAATCCAATTATGAAAAGAGCATACGCATTTTCATCCTCTCACAGGAACAATGATAAATTTCATCGTTTCGAATTAGGATATTAATAGTATGTAGCAGTTGATTTTAATTTATACATAGAGAATAAATATTTTATACTGGAAACTGTGACCTTAAGATGATATAATAACATCGCGAAAGACTATTTGTACTAGGAAGGAAGGATTTAAAATGAGCTTATTACAAGAATGGAGAGACTTTGCATATGCATACGATATGCAGGAAAAAGAAGGCCAGTTATTCTGGGCTAATTATTTTGTAATTGAAAAAGAGATCTATATTAAGATTCTCGCTGATGCTGATAAGGTATGGGAGGGAAGCGTTGCTTCACTTGCGAAGGAATTAGATACAGAGTTGAAATACTTTGTTGGTTTTTTAGACGGAATTAATGACAGCTTAATAACCCCGAATCCGCTTGAAGAAATGGACGAGAATACAAGTGTATGCTTGTCTTATGATAAAGAAAAATTGTATTATAATATGGTAGGTGCGAAAGCAGATTGGCTCTATGAGATGCCAGAGTGGGATACACTTCTCAGTGAAGAACGTAGAAAAGAACTTTATATGGATCAGAAAAAATCGAATACCATTGTGAAAGGCAAGAAAGTTGGAAGAAACGATTTATGTCCTTGCGGCAGTGGGAAGAAATATAAGAAGTGTTGCGGCATTAACGCATAACACTTTTAACTATTAAAATTGAGGGAGAACCTACTGCGAATTCAGTGCAGAAGGTTCTCCCTCAATTTATGTAGTCTATAGGGATGCAACAACATTTTTATTGGAGATTTTCTTGCTTATATAGAAGATATTTTGTGTAATTCGAAATATCTTCAGCACTATCAGAATTTAGATGTTGATATAAGTCAAAAAATTCAACAATAGCTCGATCTAATACTTCACCACCAATAGGTAGATATGCATCGGAAACGCCTAAGAGATAATCACAGGAAACATCAAAATGTTTTGATAAAGCAATTAGTTTATCGAAAGAGGGTTCATTTCTCTTGGATTCATAATTTGATATGGCGGTAGGCTTTAATCCTAATATATCCGCTAATTCACTCTGTGTAAGCTTATTTTTTTGCCTTAATTGCTTTAAACGGACATTGAAAGTCATCGAGCCCTCCATTTTTTGGTAACTTTTATTTGTTTGCGATTCGTGTACTTTTGAGATAACTAATTATATCCCAATAAATATAGAAAGTCAATTTCACTTTATAAGATTTTAATTGACAAATCACAAAAAGAAAAATATGATATTGACATGGGAAATTGTTACATATAATTTGTTGAAAAAAATACATTGATAGGGGAAAATGGTAAATAATATGAAACAAAATAGATTTGATGATGTATTTAGATATCGTTTATTATTAGAACATAGTAATGAAATCATTATATTCTTTGACCAAACAGGAAAAATTACCCAGTGCAATCAAGCGGCTAAAAAAGAATTGGGATTTGGCGAAGATATTTTTCTAGTATCTATAGCCGCTATTTTTCGCAAGGCATTGATTTTTGAGGATCAAAAACTTGAAATAATGAATAAATATAAGAATCATATTGCCGAGACGGTTGCATATCGAAAAAATCAGACATGTTTTGCAGTTGATTTAAAAATATCTATTGTACATACCAAATCGGATTATACGGGAATTTGTACAGCGACAAATGTGAATGAAAAGAAAGATGCAATTCGTGATTTGAAGAACGCAGAAAATGAAACAGTGGCAGCCTGTAAAATTAAAAATGAATTTTTAGCTAATATTACGCATGAACTTAGAACACCGGTAAATGGTATCATGGGGTTAACAGAAAACTTGCTTGATTCTGAGCTTTCGTTAGGGCAGACGGAAACACTCAATATTATTCATCGTTGCTGTAGTAACATGACTACCATCATCAACGATTTATTAGATTTTTCCAAGATTGAGGCCGGTAAATTAGTTTTAGAACAAAGAGAATTTGACTTTAGAAAGTTTATAGAGAATACGGTTGCACTAAATATTAATAGTATAAATGAAAAAGGGCTAAAACTTATCGTGAATATAGCCAATGATATACCGAATAGGGTTATAGGAGATGAACTTCGTTTAGCACAAATTATCAATAATTTGTTTTCAAATGCAGTTAAATTTACGTTTGTTGGACAGATAGCTATGGAAATTCTTAAGACTGATCAAACAGATACAGATTTAGAACTGTTTTTCATGGTGTTCGATACCGGAATTGGTATCAGTGGAGAAGAGATGGAAAAACTTTTTAAGAGCTTTTCCCAAGTGGATGGTTCTATTACAAGAAGGTTCGGGGGAACAGGACTTGGGCTAGCCATTTGTAAGGAGCTTGTAGAATTAATGTATGGAAGTATTAATGTAAGTAGTGAAAAGGACAAAGGTAGTACCTTCTACTTCTCCGTTCATTTGGGTATTGGCGAAGGTGAAACAGAAGATTGCAATAATTGGAATTTCGAAAAATGTGATCCGACTGAGCAAAACAACTTAACACTAAATTCAATGGAAATAAGCTATCAAGCTGATTTGATCAAACAATTTGGAACAGAGGAAAACTTAAGAGAGTTGAGAACGATCATTGAAAGATTAATGATTTGTATCGAGATGGGAATTTGGGAAAGAGCAGAGTACCTTGCAGATTTAATAAAGAAGTTAATAACAAATGCCGATAGTGCCATCAAGCGAAAAGCCTTCCGTTTAGAGTTATCGGTACGAAAAGAAAACCATGAAAATTCGTTGAGTCTTTTACTTGAGATACAGAGAATGATTGATGAGGTAGTTTAATGGAAAGCACAATGGATTATGCCCCTAATATATTGGTGGTTGATGATGTCATCTCTAATCTGGTAGTGCTGTCAGAGATGATCAGAGCTGCAGGGTATGTGGCTAGACCGGTTACAAGTGCACAGCAAGCATTAATAGCCATTAAAGCATATGAACCACAGCTAATACTTCTTGATATTTCCATGCCTGATATTGATGGCTATGGGTTTTGTACTATGTTGAAAAATAATGTAAATACTAGAGAAATACCTATTATATTTATTTCTGCATTAGACTCCACTGAGGATAAAATCAAAGGTCTAAAACTTGGAGTAGTGGATTATATTACGAAACCATTTATAATTGAAGAATTGACTCTCCGGATTAATACACATTTAAAAATTTATAAGATGCAACGTGAATTAGAGATATATAATAAAAAATTATATCAAATCATAAATGATCAAATGCATAAAATTTATGAGGGGCAAAAGAATATAATATATGCACTCACGAAGCTGATGGAAAAGAAAAATGATGCAATTGGTAAACATTTAAAATCGCTTGGTAGAAATTGTAGACTACTTGCTATGAGTCTGCAATTTTGTTCGAAATATAAAAGTGAAGTAACCAATAGCTTTGTAGATACAATAGAACTAGTCGCACCTTTACATGATATTGGAATGATTGCAATAAGTGATAAAATGTTACTGAAAAAAACCAAATTAAGCACGCAGGAAATGGAAATTATGAAAACTCATACAGATATCGGAGCAAATACATTAAAGGAAATCTATTCTAATAATGTACATAATGAATTTCTTAAAATGGCCGCTGATATTGCGCGATACCACCATGAAAAGTGGGATGGTAGCGGTTATCCAAAAGGATTATCAAAAAATGAGATACCACTCTGTGCAAGAATAGTTTCTATTGTTGATATGTATGATACTTTAATAAGTGAGAAATGCTATAAAAGGGCTTACACGCATGAGGAAAGTGTGAAGATCATTAATAAAGAATCGGGAATAAGTTTGGATCCCGATATTGTTGAGTTCTTTAATAAAATTCAGAAACAGTGGGAAAAGGAAGACATCGAAGGGATAAAGACGGGGTTATTATGACATGAGAAATAAAAAAGATTTGTATATCCATTATAAACGATCTTGCAGAAAAAGAAGAAAAGTACGAGGTGATAAAACACGGAAAGCTATTTTGGTTGTAATAATTACAGTAGGGTTGTGCCTTGTCGCTCTTTATGTTATCAAGACACAGACAGAACTGATTGATAAAAAAGAATTAGATTTAAAGTCTGAAATTACGGAAAACGAGGGAATTCAAATAGAAGAAAAGGGACTTGAAAGTATCAACTCAAATAAACAAACCGACACAACCAGTGAACAAAACAAGCAACAGGAAGTTGTGCAAGAAGAGACGAATACAAACCAGAAGCCAATAAAGGCGAAGGGTATCTATGTATCTGCTGCAAAAGCCGAATCGGCAAGCTTCGACGCCTTAACAGAGCTAGTGGATACAACCGAATTAAATACAATGGTTATAGATATAAAGGACGATTTTGGAAGAATTACCTATCAAATGGATAGTGCACTTGCCAAGGAGACAGGTGCAGTTACCAATTATATATCCGATATGAATACACTTGTCAAATATTTAAAGGAGAAGGAGATCTATTTAATTGCCAGAATCGTTGCCTTTAAAGATCCCTACTTGGCGGAGCAAAAACAAGATTTAGCGATTAAAAATAAGGATGGTTCTGTATTTCGAGATAGTAATAATGATTGTTGGGTTAATCCATATAAAAAATGGGTATGGGAGTATCTTATTGATATATCAGAACAGGCAATAGCAATAGGCTTTGATGAAATCCAATTTGACTATATTCGCTTTGAACCAGGAATGACAGAGGTTGACTTTGGAGTGGAGGCGGGGGCCAAGACAAAAGAAGAAATTATGATAGAGTTCACCAAATATGCATATGAACAATTAAAACCACGCGGAATATTTGTATCGGCAGATGTATTTGGCACAGTGATTAGCAGTAGCATTGATGCAGGTAGAGTAGGACAAAATTATGTAGAAATGTCAAAATATTTAGACTATATTTGCCCTATGATTTATCCTTCCCATTTTGGAGAAGGAAACTATGGTGTGGATTATCCTGATTTAGAACCAAATGAGATAATTCGAAAAGTATTAATAGCATCCAAAACAAAGCTGGAACAAATTCCTGAAGGAGAACATCGTGCTATTGTTCGGCCATGGTTACAAGATTTTACTGCATCTTGGTTAAGTACCCATCAGACCTATGGAGCTATGGAATTGCAGGAACAAATCAACGGAGTATATAGTGCTGGTTATGAAGAATGGCTTTTGTGGAATGGGAGCAGTAGCTATTCAGAAGGTGGTTTATATGAAGAATAATGCAAATGAATGACAACGCAAATCAACGATAAAAGCATATAATTGGAACAAGGCTAATATATATCTAGTATAAGCGGGTTGGAGGTGTCTAATGGAGAAGACAATCTATCAAAATACGAAGATTTTACTATTGCTAAAAGGACTTTTATTATCTTATATTGTCACAGCTTTTGTTATTTTAATTCTATCCTTTCTCATGTTAAAACTTAACTTAACAGGTGCAATTACTGTTGGAGGAATCAATTTTGCATATATTATTTCCTGTATGGCTGGAGGTTTTTATGTAGGGAAGAAGGTAGAACAGAGGAGTTTTCTTTGGGGCTTGATTATGGGTATATTCTATTTTATCATATTTATGATATTGTCCATTCTTATGAATCAAGGCACTTCTTTACAAATGGGAAATTTATTCACAGTATTTTTAATGTGTGGTGTGAGTGGAATGCTCGGTGGAATGATTAGTTAATCGTTTCTTACAATGAAGTTAATATAGAGTGTAAAGTTAGGATTATGGTGCAACGATAAAAATGTTGTATACCATAATCCTTATTCATGACTACCAAAAAAGAATTGTAATTTCAAAATAAATTGATTATACTATGAATGAATGTTTTTTAAAAAACTCATATGGGAGGTGTACTTTGATGAAAGGGATTATTTTAGCAGGCGGACTTGGTACAAGGTTATATCCTGTTACATTGGCTGTTTCAAAGCAAATGTTGCCAATCTATGATAAGCCTATGATATACTATCCAATGTCAGTGCTTATGCTTGCGGGAATTAGGGAGATTTTGATTATTTCAACAGTGAGAGATATACCCCAATTCAAAGAATTGTTTCAGGATGGCAGTCAGCTAGGATTATCGATTGAATATGCAGTACAACAAGAGCCGAAGGGACTGGCAGAGGCATTTATCATAGGAGAAGATTTTATTGGAAAAGATAAAGTTGCATTAATTCTCGGTGATAATGTATTCTATGGTAGAAGTTTTACGGAGACGCTGCAAAGAGCAGTAAGTAGAGATATTGGTGCAACTATTTTTGGATATTATGTAAGAGATCCACGGGAATATGGCGTAGTTGCCTTTGATTCAGAAGGAAATGCAACTTCAATTGAAGAAAAACCAATGAATCCAAAATCAAATTATGCAGTACCTGGCTTATACTTTTATGACAATGAAGTGATTGAAATCGCTAAGACAATCAAACCGTCTGAACGTGGAGAACTTGAGATAACCAGTGTAAATAATGAATACTTAAGACGAGGCACACTCAAAGTAGAAACCTTAGGACGAGGAATGGCATGGTTAGATACCGGAAATCATGATTCCCTTTTAGATGCCTCCAATTATGTGGCATCTATTCAAAAACGCCAGGGTCTTTATATCTCATGTTTAGAAGAAATCGCATATAAACAAGGATTTATTGATAGACAACAATTAATTGTTCTTGCTGAAGCGATGAAGAAGACAGAGTATGGTAAGTACTTATTTGATGTTGCAGAAGGGCTATAAAGGGAGAATAATCAATTCCGAGAGTATTCTAGTAATAAGGAGATTAAGTATGGGAAATTTTGAATTTCAAAAATGTAATATAAAAGGACTTTATGTGATAACGCCGAAAGTGTTTGGAGATTCGAGAGGTTATTTTATGGAAACCTATCACTATGAGGATTTTAAGGCGGAAGGCTTATCCATGGTCTTTGTACAGGATAATCAATCTCTATCAAAAAAAGGTGTGCTTCGCGGACTCCATTTTCAAAAGAATCATCCACAGGGGAAGTTGGTTCGTGTGGTAAGCGGAATTGTTTATGATGTGGCAGTTGATTTAAGAAAAGGTTCAAATACTTACGGGAGATGGCATGGCGTTATTCTTTCTGCGGAAAATAAAAAGTCATTTTATGTTCCAGAAGGTTTTGCACATGGTTTCTTGGTATTGTCAGAGGAAGCTGAATTTGCTTATAAATGTACGGATTATTATCATCCGGAAGAAGAAGATGGTATTATATGGAATGATGACGAGCTAGGAATTACTTGGCCAATTAGTAGTGATATGGAACTTTTGATTTCTGATAAGGATAAAAAATTACCTACATTTCGAGAGCAAGGATTTACATTTTAAATATAATTTGAGCACATTGATTGGGGAGATGAAAGCAAAATGAAACGTATTCTAGTTACAGGTTCAAGGGGTCAACTTGGACGAGCATTAAACCAGTTACTTAAGTTGCAAAAGCAGTATGAAGTATATGAAACGGATGTTTTTGTTTCTGGGGATGACAGTATAATTGGTTTGGACATTACGGATGAGACATCAGTGAGTATAAAAATAAGTGAAATAAAGCCGGATATTATTATCAACTGTGCTGCGTTGACTGCAGTTGATTTATGCGAAAGCGAGCAAGAAAAGGCTTTTCAGATTAATGCGATGGGGCCGAAAAATCTAGCAAAGGCGGCTACAGCAATAGGTGCTACATTGGTTCATGTTTCTACAGATTATGTCTTTGATGGACAAGCAAAGGTACCATATGTAGAAAGTGACGCAACGAATCCATCGAGTGAATACGGTAGAACGAAGCTTGCAGGTGACCAATTCGTCTTGGAATATTGTAAGGAAGCCTTTGTTGTTCGAACGGCATGGGTGTATGGAGAAGGTAAGAACTTTGTGAAAACGATGCTTCGATTAGCGGAGAATGGCAATAAGATTAGAGTGGTATCAGATCAGTTCGGAACACCAACGAGTGCGCTTGAGCTTGCAAGGGTTATCCTTTATTTGATGGAGACCAAAAGCTATGGAATTTATCATGCTACTGCAGAAGGCATTACAAACTGGTATGAATTTGCAAAACAGATTTTTATGGAAGCAGGTAAAGAGGCCCAGTTGGAGGCTATTCCTACTTCGGAATATCCAACCCCTGCCAAAAGACCAATGTATTCTGTACTTGATAATGAGCAACTGAGAGAACGCCATGGTTATATCATGAAAGAATGGAAAGAAGCCTTACATGAATATATGAAATCGTGTTATTGATAATTTATATGCTCGCATAAGGTGAGCAGATAGGAGCAAAAGATGAAAACATATCTTGTAACAGGTGGTGCCGGATTCATCGGTTCTAATTATATATTATATCTTTTAGAAAAATATCAAGGCGAGGTAAAGATTATCAATGTTGATAGCCTAACCTATGCTGGAAATCTAGAGAATCTAAAAGCAGTAGAAGCACTAGAAAATTACGAATTTCTCAAGGTAGATATCTGCGATAAAGAAGCAGTAGTTAAGATTTTTGATACCCATGAGATTGACAGAGTAATACATTTTGCAGCAGAAAGTCATGTGGATCGTAGCATTCGAAATCCTGAGGTGTTTGTAAATACGAATGTTTTAGGCACACTTAATTTATTAAACGCCGCAAAGCATGCTTGGGAAACCAAGGAGGGATATTTGCCTGATAAGAAGTACTTACAGGTATCAACGGATGAGGTATATGGATCACTCGAAGGGGAAGAGGGTTACTTCTATGAGAATACGCCATTAGATCCACACAGCCCTTATTCTGCAAGCAAGGCATCTGCAGACTTTTTGGTTAAGTCTTATGTGGATACTTACCAATTTCCTGCGAACATTACGAGATGCAGCAATAACTATGGTCCATATCAATTTCCTGAAAAGCTCATTCCATTAATCATTAATAATGCGCTCGCTGGAAAGAACCTACCTGTATACGGAACCGGGAAAAATGTGAGAGACTGGTTATATGTCCTTGATCATGCCAAAGCAATTGATTTGGTTACGGAAATGGGCAGAGTCGGTGAAGTGTATAATATCGGTGGGCATAATGAGAAGAAAAATATTGAGATTGTTACCATGATTATTGATACTTTACTTGAAATTCTCCCACAAGAGGATGAAAGAAGAAAGAATATTTCCCATGATTTGATTACCTATGTGGAGGACCGCAAGGGTCATGATTTCCGCTATGCAATCGCACCGGATAAGATTAAAGCTGAGATGGGTTGGGAACCGGAGACACCATTTCATAAGGGTATTAAATTAACAATTGAATGGTATCTTAACAACTTGGACTGGATGGAGCACATTACCAAGGGAGATTACCAAAAATATTATGAAGAAATGTATCACGCATAAAAAAATAATAAATGTATCATTGCTCTAGAAGGAAGGTTTGGTGTTAAATGAGATATGAAGAATTTACGTTAGAAGGTCGTAATGTAGTATTAGAGGCATTTCGAGCAGGTAAGACGATAGATAAGTTATTTATCTTAGATGGTTGTCAGGATGGACCGGTTAAATCGATTATTAGAGAAGCAAGGAAGACGGATGTAATCATTAGTTATGTTCATAAGGAACGTCTCGATCAGATGTCAGAGTCAGGGAAGCATCAAGGCGTTATGGCTTATGCAGCTGCATATGAATATGCAGAGGTAGAGGATATCTTAAAGGCAGCAGAAGAGAAAAATGAGCCACCATTTATCATAATTCTCGATAATATTGAGGATCCACATAATCTCGGTGCTATCATAAGAACAGCACATCAGGCTGGAGCGCATGGTATTATTATTCCGAAGAGACGTGCAGTTGGACTTACTGCAACGGTTGCTAAGACTTCTTCAGGAGCAATCAATTACTTGCCTGTTGCAAAGGTTACAAATCTTTCAGTTACAATTGAAGAGTTAAAGGAAAAAGGGATTTGGTTTGCCTGTGCTGATATGGAAGGTGAACTAATGTATAACCTGAACTTAAAAGGACCAATTGGTCTGGTAATTGGAAGTGAAGGCGAAGGCGTTGGAAGATTAGTAAAAGAAAAATGTGATTATATGGCAAAAATACCAATGTACGGAAAGATTGACTCATTGAATGCTTCCGTAGCTATGGGAGTTTTAGCATACGAAATTGTAAGACAGAGACTTAATTAGCGAAGAATGATAAGGTTTGGTAAAAGACTACCTACGCTATATGGATATAATATTATATTTGTATCAATGAAATGGTCTTATGGATAATTTATCACCAGAGATGGCTGAACTATTTGAGAATATGAGATTAAATCAATAAGATATTGTTAGACCGATAAGATACGACTAGTCTAAAAGGGAGGTAGCCTTTTATGAATACCTATATCAAATATGAAGCATACAAAGATGAAGACATTGTGGATAGGATTCAAAAAGGCGATCAACCTGCGATTGATTATCTGATGGAAAAATACAAGTATTTAGTTCGGAATAAAGCGAAGGCTCTATATTTAATTGGTGGAGATAAAGATGATCTCATACAGGAGGGAATGATTGGTCTTTATAAATCGATTCGTGATTATCAATCGGATAAAGACAGTTCCTTCTTTCATTTCGCTGATTTGTGTGTCTCCAGACAAATCTATAATGCAATCAAGGCCTCCAATCGCAAAAAAAATATTCCACTGAATACATATATATCACTTTATACACCTGCCTATGGCTTAAACAGTGATGGCGAAGAAAAAGAAGCCTTAGTTGATACTATCTACCAGTCAAATAAATTGAATCCAGAGGAATTAATGATTGACAAAGAGAATACCAGTATGATAGAATATGAACTTGTAAGGCGTTTAAGCAGTCTTGAAAAACAAGTATTAGACTTATATATGCAGGATCTTAAGTATGTGAGAATTGCTGATGTTCTAAGCAAGGAACCAAAGACAATAGATAATGCATTGACTAGGATCAAGACAAAATTGAACCTGTTACTTAAGGAGATATAGATAAATCTTCTCGGAGATATAACTCAATATCAAGTTTGCTGCCATGGCTCAGTCGGTAGAGCGTCACCTTGGTAAGGTGGAGGTCGCGGGTTCGATTCCCGCTGGTAGCTTATAATTCAAGATAGTCAGTAGTATAAGAGAATCAATAAACGAGGCATATAATACATCATAAATATAGGGGTGTATTTTTTTTGTTTATTTATAATTTAGTTACTGTTTAGTTACTGTTATATTAAAACCAAACAAACGTATTTTACGAGGCAAGTAGGGCATGTTATTAATATATGGTCGCTTAATATTTGTTTAGCTCTATTACGGTATGAAAATGATATTAAGTATAGAGAAATTGCTTTATATGGTTATGAGGTTGACACTTGAGTTTGGCGACCTTGAATTAAGTAATGAATAATAATATATGAATATGGAGATATGTTAATCAGAATTAAAATTTGTATGTTATAGACCTATTCAATATTCTCTAATAGTTATTGAAATTAAAAAATTACAAAAAGGTATTGAAACTAACAGAATAATATGCTAAGATAAAATACGTTATAAAATATTATATCAGCATTGGTACAGAGGTACATCTTTTTTAAAAGAGTGTACTTTTTTTGTTGCCTTTTAAAGAATACAGCGCTTAGATAAGCAAACATTTACTGGAGAGTAAAACTTCGAGTAAATGTTTGCTTTTTTATTTAAAGAAGCGAACCTCTATAACAAATCATGATGTAGGAGGTTTTTAAATGAAAGAGAAAAAAAGAACTAATCAAAGAAGGCAAGGTGTTGATAATTGTACGTTTGACATTACTTTCACCCCTATAAAGAAAACAATTATTGAAACAAAGCTATTGATTAGTCCAAAAGGCAATACTTATGGATTTGTCGGTATGAGTGGAACAAAATGTGTTGTAAGTATTTGTATCCCGCATTATATTAGGAAAACTAATGCAAATCCTTTTGGGGAAAATGATATGAATTATATTGTAACCGACCCAAAACATAGCGTAGTGATATACCAAGTGTAACCTGCTATACTTTACCCAAAAGTTTATTGGGAGGTTATCATGGCAGATCAAAATAAGTTAGCACATTGGAAGGTGCTTTTTAAAGAGCATGAAGAAAGCGGACTATCATTAACAGAATTTTGCGAAAGGAAACAGGTAAAACGTCCTACTTACCACTACTGGAAAACTCGTTTAAAGGAAG
>Ga0209511_1002719_pt1 | contig 14164 bp, 13 predicted proteins | sample SSSSmetaG_FD_184141 | JGI IMG/M metagenome (GOLD analysis project Ga0209511, IMG submission 184141) | Glacier valley bacterial and archeal communities from Borup Fiord, Nunavut, Canada, to study Microbial Dark Matter (Phase II) - ​SSSS... | ecosystem: Environmental > Aquatic > Freshwater > Ice >...
CCATGTCGCTCCTCAACCAAGGCATTCACCTCTACGACGCCATCCCGTACATGGGAGACGAGAAGCTCGCGCCGCTCATGAAATCGTTCGACCACATCGTTCGGCAGCAGGGAATTTTCCGCGCTGTATTCGGTCTGATTTGAGGGGATGTCTCAGCCCGCCCATCCGTAGCGAGAAGTGCTACCGAGTCGTGTCGCAACTCTACGCGGCAATCCATGCGGAAGAGGCGTACCGCTTGGCCGTGAGTTGGCTGCCCGGAGGCGCAGATTCCGCTCGCCTACCTCGAGGCTCTCAAGGAGCGCTACGACGCGCATAGGTCAGAGCAGCGCGGTCGGTTCAGCAGGTCGCTTTGCGTGAACCCGGACGAGCCGATTGAGCAGCGCGAGCTCGACCAGGCGGTCGACCGGCGCCATGGCCGAATACACCGCGCCGTACAGGGGCGTCGCGTCGAACGCGCGCGAACCACGCTGCAATCGCTGGTCGTCGCCCTACCGACCAGGTTCGCGGTGGCCGCCGCGCTGGACCAGATCGACGTGGTAGTGCTCGCTGATCATCGTGCTCGCTGATCATCGCGCTCACAGTCAGCCCGCCGCCGCCGCCGTCGACGGCGCCGCGTCGCGCGAAGGCCTCACGATGAGGTCTGCACTCGAGCCACATGCGTTACGCCCCGCTCGTCACCATCTCACTCGTTCGGCGACTACAACAGCCTGGTGCCACCCCGCGCCACTCGCCGCGCTCAAACCCGGATACGCCTACAGCCAGCAGATGCGTTCGACCTGATCCGGTGGCTGGCGCGGAGCCAGAGTGACTCGCGCAAGGCGGTCGCCGAGCTGGTCCAGAATGCGAAGTTACGGATATCGATTCATTCGAATATTTCTCGGACGCACGCACAGCATGCCGCACGCGCGCGACGTCACTTCTTGAGGTGCTTGTTCGCCTCTTCGCGGGCGACCTGCGCGGTCTTCTGGAGCTCGGTGAAACCACGGACCCCGGCGACCTGCAGTGCCTTGTCGCTGACTTCTTTGAGATACGGCCAATCCTCTGCGACCATCGTGAACCCAAGGATCTTGTTCCAGCACGCCTGTGGCCGGGTCTCCATGTCGCCGGCATCTTCAGACGCACCGATCGCTTCCACGAAGGCGCTGAACATCGGCTTCACCTTGCGTTCGCCGCCGAGAACGTTACCCAGCGTGAAGTAGTAGTCGTAACGCTGTGGACCCTTGAACATCAGGGGATCGATCAGCTTGAGCTCGGCTTCGGCCTCCTTGAGCTTCTTGAGATCGATCAGCGAATAGCCGGCCTGCAGGTGCACGGTGGCGAGGAACCGAGGAATCGCCTTGAGTTTCTTGGTCCGCTGCACCTCGAGCACCTTGCGATAGCCCGCGAGGGTCGCGGCCGGGTCACCATCTTTCGCGTGCGACACGACCTTGTCGAACATCTCGACAAGGACTGGATCCACTTCGACCGCCTCCTTCGCCGGCACCGCCTTCTAGGATTTCGCCGGGGTCGCGAGGGCAGTTCCGGTCACGACCACGCACGCGAGACAGAGCCGGGAGTACGAGCGCATCTCCCGCATGCTACGCCCAAACCCCGAGATGGAGGGGAGCCGGCGAGTGCCGAGAAGCGGGCCCGCCCCGCGCGCGAATTGGGCATCACCACTCGAATGCGCAAGGACAAGCGGCGTAACATGGACGGGTCGATGGCGACGCTCACCTGGCACAAGGACGGACCGGTCAAAGGACGTCAGGCGCTCGGGTCGATCCGCGATGTCGTGTACTCGAAGCGCATAGTTTCCGGGTGAATATCCGTGCGCACAGGAAATCGAACGAGAGTTTGAGCAAGAGCCTGGGCGAAAAGGCGACATGACTCGCGAAGTACGACGATGGTCCTCGAAGTCGACCAAGCTGGCTGATTTGGGAAAAAGCTCGGTCTTTGCGGAAGCTTAATCAACGGCCGAACATGTTCAGTTTTTGTCGTGCAAAAACGGGTAACGCGTGGGTTGTTGCACCGCGCTTGCGGTCCTCGCCCAGTTCGATACCGTGGACACGATGGCCCGAAATTCCCGCGATCGATTGCATTGCATACTCGTCGTCTCGTTGCTTCTGATCGCCGGTTGCCTAGAGAAGGAGGCAAAAACCGTCGCCATCACTGCCCAACCCGCAGACAGTGCTGTAACGGAAGGAACTGGGGCCTCGTTCGAGGTCGTGGCCGCGGGGGATGCACCGCTGAGCTACCAGTGGCAGAAGAACAGCGCGGCAATAAACGGGGCCACGGCGAGCACGTATACGACACCCGCGACAGCGCTCGCCGATAGCGGTTCCGCCTTCAGCGTGGTCGTCACCAACGCAAGCGGCGCAGTCACGAGCCGAGCGGCTGCACTGACTGTCTCGCCTGCCGTCGTGGGCAACCCCGGCACTCTGACCGTGGAAACGATTGATCGCGCTGGCGTCAAGGCGACTCACTTCTTTGCGTACCAAGATGGCGATGGCCCGTGGCTCGCGCACACGGCACAGTCTCCAGGGCACCACGAGATTGCGATCACAAATGCGGCCGGACGCTACAGCGTCGCATATGCCGATGCGGACACGCTCCCACGCAACTTGGGTCCCACCACTATCCCCCTCAACCCGCTGACTTTTGCGGGCGCGATCGTTCAGGCCACGCTCGCGGAAGGCTCGACGATCACAGTTCCCCTCGGGCCCGCGCCTTTTGACACGGTGATTTGCAGCGAAGGCGGGCAAGTGCTTTCGAGCAACTCGAGCGTCCAATTGCGCCTTCCTGGCGATGTTCGTGATTTTGGCGCCGGTGCGACTTTGCAGTCTTATGAGACTGCGGCGCCTGCGCGCCTGTTCATACCGGGCGCGACCTACACCGGCTACGCGCAGACGCTGCCTTTTGACGCCACTACGGTCTTCCTGGTCAAAGTGAAGGCGAGCACGTGCAACACCTCCTTGGAAGATTTCGGTGAGTTTGCCTTCAGCGGCACGGGGGGACCGCCGACGCTCGCTCCGCCTGATGCGACCGTGCGCAACATCAACGTGCAGAACGCTCCAACGGACACCGAAGACGTGAATTTCAGATTCGGGTTCTACGTCCCGCTCGGGCACTCGGACAATCTCGTCACCGCCGCTGGCGTTCCGGTAACGCCCGTTGGAGGCGCGGCGATGACCTCGGTCCACTACCCAGCGATCATGACCAATAGCTGGTCGGACGCTTATACCTTCGGTGCCGACACCGTCGATCTCGGCGCCAACAACCTCAACGTGCTCGCCTACGCCGAAGCGGGGGCAGATGTTCATCTCACCCTCCCGGCTCCTTTCGTAATGGCGGCTGCGGCAGTCGACAGCGGATCGTCTTACCCGCGCATCCGGCAGCCGTTGACCACTCAGGTTGCAGGCACCGTCCACACCCTCAGCATCGGCAGGAGCAGCAAAGAGTGGGCGGTCTACGCGACGACGGCGTGGTTTGGCGGTGCTGGCAAGAACGTCATTTGGGAGTTCCCTGACTTCTCCGCTCTCTCTGATTGGAACCCCGCGCTCTGGACGACGTGGACCACCGGAACGTCCGTCAGTGTCACCGGAGCAGCCCGGATCTGCGGGTCGTTGCAGCACTTGCTCGATACGACCATCGGTGCGCGCGACGTCCAGCACGCCGGAGATGTCTGCACGTCCGCCGAGAACGACGGCTCGAACGTGAACCTCTAGAACGCCGCATTTAGAAATGCCGCGCATAGGTCAGGTCCTCAGCACGCTGTGGGGAGCGGCGGGTTTCCGTGCCGGCGCCTGTGCTACGATGCCGTATACGCTTCTCCTGGATCGGCGCGAGCCTCGTTGCCGGCACCGAGCCGAATGAGCGCTGCTAGAGCCGGCACGCGGGACTGGCCTGCGATCGCATCTGCACTCACTCGATACCGCAACCAGGACTTCGCCGCGTGCAGCAGGGCGACGCTGCGCGGCCAGCTCGACGTGCTGCTAGCCGTGGCAATCGAGCTCGACGACTTCGGCAGCCACGCCACGATCCGTCGGCTCTTACGCGACGATCTCGAGGTGGTCGCCGACCAAATGGGCATGCTCGATACGCGCTTGACCACCTGGCTCGACGACGACGATCGCGCGTTCTTCTCGCTCGACTTGGCGACGGAGCTCGAACGGGTCGCCGGCGCTCCGTACCTGACCAAGACGCAACGTGCGGCCTGGTTGGCCCGCAGTGCGTTGCTGAAGCCAGCGCCAACGAGATCGCGCTCGACGCTCGACGCAATCATCCCGCAGCGTCGGCAGTTCTTCGACGACGGCGAACCGATCGACTATGCACGTGACTACGACGAGATGGTCCGGCAGTTTCTCGGCTTCGCGAAGGTCACGCCGACGCGGATCACCTGCGTCGAACACGCCGGCACGTGCGAGTTGACCGTCGCGCTCGGGCGCCGTCGTTGCCGCGCGCAGCTACGCTCCGATGCCGACTGGATCGACGAGGACGCATTCGTCGCCTGCCTGAACCAAGCACTCCCTGACGCCGAGAAACGTCGGTTCCTCGTCGTCCGTGGTCCGGGCGCCGGGTTCGATCACGGGCTGGTCCTGGCCACGCCCGCCGACGTGAAGAAGCTACACGCCGCTGGCCTGCTACTCGACGACGACTAACCGCATTTCGTAGAGCATCACTGCGATTCGTTGCTCCGGGGTGACAGCGTTTGCGGCCCGTGGTGGCAAGAGCCAGGTCGTTCGCAGATTTCCGAGTGCTTGTTGGACGACGCGCAGCTCGCGCGGCTGGAGGATGCTTTCCACCGATGCGACGTCCTGGAGACCGCGACGGCGCTTTCGCGAGCCTTCGAGGTTCTGTCATGGAAGCGCGCGAATCGATAATCGCAATCGCCGACGAGGCGTCACAACGCTCGGATGCCTGACACGTTGGCGACATCCGCATTCTCGACGATCGGGACGAAAAGAACTCCCCAGCTCCACGCGGGCGACGCCGCGACATCGAACTTGCCGACGGGGCCGCCGTCTCTGATCTGAGACGCAAGCACGATTGAGCGAGTTGCGTCGCGCTGATCAACGACCTCGTCGAGCGAAGGTTGCGCGTGGAGAGCCGCGTGCTCTTCGTCGTCGACGGTGGAAAAGGCGTGCGGAAGGCGCTCACGGACGTCTTCGGCGATCGCGCGGTCGTGCAGCGATGCCAGGTGCACAAGCGGCGCAACGTGCGAGAGCAGGTGTCGGTCGCTCGTCGGTCGTACGTGCAGCGACTGATGAACGATGAACGAGGCCTACGCGAGCCAGGGCGCCGAGTACGACCACTTCCAAGTCACGCTGCTCGGCCGTACTGATACGCTGCCGCGCATGAAACTTGTTTCCCTGGTGTTGATCGGAATCGTGGGACTGGGCGGTGTTGCGCGCGCCGAAAAGGTCGATCCGCTGACCGCTGCGCTGACGAAGCTAGGCGACGCAGCGAAGTGTTCGGACGCAGCCTCGCTATTTCGCCCGTGGTGCATCGCGGTGGACTTCCCGAAGGGCACTGTGCCGGCACTGCCGCGCAAAGCCCTCGTCGGCATGACCGTCGAGCTCGAGGACGGCAAGGACTTCCACGACGCGCTCATCAACAGGGTCACCTTCGTCGCGATCGCGGTCGACAAGGACGGCAAGGTCAAGCTGACCGACGTCAAGCCGACGAGCGCCGACGAGACCAAAGCCATGATGGAGGCCGTCGGTGCCGCCGCGCTGGTGTTCAAGGGCAAGGCCGAGACGGCAAAGCTGCCCAAGGAGCTGTCCGACTACGTCAAGACGCTCAAGGGCGCCTACAAGACGAAGAAAGAGAACGGCTCCATCACCTGGAAGGGTGCGAACAGCTCGCAGCTCCGCAAGGTCGGAAAGTTCTACGTCGTGATCGAGAAGGCCGACAAGGGCAACGGCATCTGGGCCTCTATCCTCACCGACACCTGGGAGTGATTCGCTACTTATTCGGAGGAGTGCACGCCGCGATCGCGTTAGCGTCCTACACAAGCGGAAGGCAGTAACGTTAACGTTGCTCTGCCGTCTTGTGGGCAATGCCGGTAGCAAGATTTCGGAGGAGCGCATAGGACCGTGCTCTCCCCGGAGCGCTCGATCGAGATGCAATGCGCGATCGGATCCGACGTGATGATGGTGATGGATCACTGCATCGATGCGACGTGCTCGGAGGGCTGCTGAGCGACAACTATATCGCCCCAACGTGTTGCCTCACCAGCCGTTGCTACCACGCTGCGTCAGCGGATCGCACCCGAGGTCATCAGTTCATCGTGGTGATGTCCGCCGTGAACACGAGCTTCATCGCCTCCGCTCGACGCCAGACCTTGACGCGACGTTGAAGGGTGCGGAGGAGCGCAGCCGGGTAGCCCTCCGGTTCTTGGGTTTGGAGCCGTACGAGCAGCTCACTCGCGGTTCGATCGGGCTGGCTTCCTTGCGGTGGGTGAGGCCCACTTCTCCGTCGTGCCAGGCAGGCTCTTGAGGAACTGGTCGAGCTCGCCATCAGGATGGGTACCGCTCCGGCTGCGAGACCCGCGAGCTGCTGCTGCACTGCCCGGATCTCGTCGAGTAGCCGCAGTGGGTCGAGCGTGATCGCCTGCGGCACGTTGGCGCCGGGTTGCAGGTAGATCTTGATGATCACTTCGAACGCTGATCCTGACCAGAGCGGATTAGCTCACTAAACTACTGCACACCGGTGTCTCAAACTCGTTGACAGGTTCCGGAGTCTCACACTCGTCGTGAAGGTGGCGCTCTTGATGTTGGTTGGCGCAGTCATCGGATGCGGCGATAACGTCCGGCATGCACCGTTCGATGCAGCGCCACCGATTGACTTCGGAGCGACGCACCGCTCGACGCCGAGCTCATCACCACCGGCTGCCTCTCACCGCGAGACTGCACTGACTTTTCACGGCCGATCTGTCGGCTGTTTTGCAGTCCTGGTGGGCTTGCTTCTCCAGCTGCGACGATTCGGCGTTGAATCAGTATCGTATCTGCGATCCCGACGAGGGCACGCAGTGCACGACAGGAAATGGCGGGGTCGGCACGTGCAGTTACCAGCAGCCGAGCCCGCGAACCCCAATATACTACTACCTTTGCTTCTAATCCTCGCGCGAAGATGCCGGTGCTAGGGATCGACGTCGAGGCGGAAGATGCCTCCGTTCGCGCTCGTGCCGCAGCACTGCACGGTCGTCATGTACATCTCGCCGCCACCGGCGGAGTGAATGCTCGACGGTAACGGCGGTGAGCCGCCGTAGAGGTTCTCGTCGAACTGGAAGTGGACGTTCGCAGGGACCTGGACGTCGATCGTGCCGAGGCCGGTCTTCGTCGCGGTGTGCAGCTCGGCGAGGCAGTAGTCGCTGAACAGATACGTGCCCGCTAGATCGGGATAGCAACTGCCGCGATAGACATCACCGCCAATGATCGCGCACCAGTTGTCGGTGTGAGTCGCTTCGAATTGCGGCATCGTGATGCCGGCGGGCGAGCACGTGCCGTTGCCGTTGTTGAAGCAACTGTCGGCCTCGTACATCGACCAGCCGAAGTTGCGGCCGGCGCCGGTGTCGGCGTCGACCATGTCGATCTCTTCGAGCGTGTCTTGGCCGACATCGCCGATCCACATGTCCCAGGTTTGTTTATCGAACGCCCAGCGCCAGGCGTTGCGCAGGCCGTACATGAAGACCTCGGGCGCGCCCTCGATGCCATCGGCGTACGGATTGTCGGGCGGAATCGCGTACAGCTTGCCGTCGGGGCTCGTGTGATCGACGTCGATGCGAAGCATCTTGCCGAGCAGCGCGTGTTTGTTCTGGCCGTTGAGGTGTGGATCGCCGCCACCGCCGCCGTCGCCGGTCGAGATGTAGAGGTAGCCATCGCGGCCGAACTCGAGCATGCCGGCGTTGTGGTTGGTCGCGAAGTCGTCGATCGCAAGCAGGAGGGTCTGGGTTGTCGGATCGGCCTTCGTCGGATCGTCGGCGCTGACTTGGTAGCGCGCGAGGATGTTCTTACCCATCGTCGTGTAGAACACGTAGAAGGTGCGGTTTTTCGCGAAGTCGGGATGGAACGCGAGGCCGAGGAGACCGAGCTCGCCGCCCGAGATGATCTGATCGGAGATGTCGAGGAACGGATCGGAGAGTTGGTGATCGCCGACGAACTTGATGCGGCCTTGTTGCTCGATGACGAACAGCTGCGGATCGTTTGGCGGTGACACGACGATCAGCGCCGGGCCTACGGTCTCGGCGACGAGTCGCCACGTCATGTTCGTGCCGTTGATCGGCGTCGTGCAGGCCTTGAACGGGGCTGCGTCGATGCGCGCGTCGATGGGGGTAGTGGGTCCCGAATCGCGCGGGCGGCCGCGGTTATCGCCACATGCGCCCAGCGCGACGACGAGGGCGAAATGCCGCATGGACGCGATCCTATCAAGTTACTTCCAAAAAGCGTAGACATCGCGGAGTGCCGCTTCGAGCGTGATCGTGGGGTGCCAACCAACTGCGACCGTGATCTTCGCGTGATCGCGGACGACGATCGCATTCTCGATCGGGCGCGCATAGAAGTCACCGCCTCCCGCCGCGTGGATCAACCCGCCGTCAATGGATCTGATCGCGATCACGGATCGGATCACGACCGCGGATCGGATCGCGGAGGTAGCTGCTCACTAAATTCGTGCGACCGCCGTCTCAGAATCGTTGACACGCACCGCGGCAGCTACCCGGAGGTGGCTGGTCAGTTCGACGTCGGCGAAGCCTCGGTCAAACGGTGGGTTCGGCTCCAGCGTCGCGATGGGGGCGTCGCTCCCACTGCCAAGGCGGGTGGCCGCACGTCCAGGATCACACTCAGTGACATCGAGGCTGCACTCGCGACGATCCGGGACGCGACCGCTGACGAGCTCACTGCAGAGTTCAATCGGGCGCGACGTCGGCGGGACCAGGTGCATGTCTCGAGCATCAAGCGCGCCCTGCGTCGGCACGGCTACGTTGTAAAAAAAAGCGCCGACGGCCGCTGGAGAGTCTGCGGCCGGACGTCGTCGTCAAGCGCTCGACGTTCCTGATGAAGATCCGCCGCGTGCCCGTCGACCGGCTGGTGTTCCTCGACGAGTCGGGGATGAAGCTCTCGATGAGCCGGAGCCACGCGTGGGTTCAGCGTGGCGAAGAACTCATCGACCGGGTTCCGATGAACTGGCCCGCGCCCGGCGTTCTTCACGCGGTAGCGACGAGGCCGTCGCGACGCACGCCCAAGCGCGCGAGCGAGAAGGCCGGACGCGCGAGGTAGCGGCACCACCACGAACCACATAGGATTCATGCGCTCGAACGACGGCGGTAAGACGTTCTCTGCTCCTTCCCCGCCGACCGCCGGGACATCTGATAGCGTGATGCCACGCATGAACAGATCGGGCATTCTCGGGATTCTCGTCTTCGCCTTCGTGGCGTCCTGCAAGGGCAACACCGCGGCGCCTCCACCCGGAGCTGGCTCGGCTACGCTGGGCGCGACCGCGACTGCAAAGGCTGGCGCCCTCCAGGACCCGACGGGCGTCTACAAGCCGTTCTCGGATGCGAGCATCCGGAAGCCGCCCGTGGACGGCATGACGATCGGCGGAGGCGAGCTCGTCACCGTCGAATGGAACAATACCAAGGACGACAGCTTGTTCTACACGGTCCACTACGTCGATGCCGAGGGCGTCGTACGACCGGTGGCTAACAGTGTCTTCGACGCTAAAGGCGGCGGCGTATTTACGCGGGACCTCGTGGTCTACGACAGCAAAGCCGATGGCCGCCCCGGCTTCCTCGAGCTTCACTCGGTGACGAACACGAAGATGGGCAGCGACGGTGTCACGGGTGACAAGGTCAAGCTCGGTATGTACCCCGTCCTCATCAAACTGAAGAAGTAACCGGACATCCTCAGCGTGCCGACGGGTCGACGACTGAGCACGAGCGCAGAACCTGAGGGTCCGAACCTCGGTTCCTGAGCAGGTATGTCGAGGGCCCATAGCAGAAGCCCTCGAGGAACTTGACCATTCAAGCTGCCCGAGGACTTCCTCTCCTTAACCCGCTAAAGGAAAAGGAGGCCTCCCGTGTGCCACACGTTGCTTCGAGATTCCAGGCTCTACGAACTGCTGCTGAAGTTCGACGTCGATCTTGCTGCGAAGGTCCGTGCCGCGGGGTGCGAGTGCGGCGGTCGCCTCGACGCTGCGAACTACCCGCGCAAGCCACGCGGTGGTCCGGTCGGACTCGGTGACGAGCACGCCCGGCGGCTGAGCTTCTGCTGCGCGGTGGATGGCTGCCGAAGCCGGGCAACGCCGCCCTCGGTGCGGTTTCTCGGCCGGAAGGTCTACGGCGGCGCGGTGGTGGTCCTCGCGGCGGCGATGCAGCACGGCCCGTCGAAGAAGCGGGTGGCGCAGATCGAGGTGCTTCTCGGCATCGGCCGGCGAACGCTGGTTCGCTGGCGGCGGTGGTGGACCGAGGCATTTCGGAGCAGCCGATTCTGGCAGAGCTTGCGTGGTCGTTTCATGCCGGGAATCGACGAGACCGCGTTGCCGCTCGCGGTGCTCGAACGCTTCGGAGCCACCGCTGACGAGACGTCGGTGATCGCGCTGCTGCGCTTGCTCGAACCGATCTCGACGACGCCTGGGCTCGAAGCGAGCGCTTCGTGATGGGCATCGATGGTCCGCAGAGGATGCCGGTACCGGCAGCGCGCACGACCGAATAGAAGTCGTCGCCGAGCTCGGCAGCGCGAACGCCGGCGCGGAAGGACGACCTGGTGGCAAATCACACGGACCGACGACACGAACGGTGGGCGAACCTGCGCTTTTCGATCGTGGGCGCACTACTCGCGGCGCCGCCCGCGCACGGCGATCTACGCGCCGCGCTCGAAGCGCTCGCCGCGCGAACCTGGCAGCACCCGATCACCGGCTCGCAGGTGAGCTTCGCGTTCTCGACGGTCGAGCGCTGGCTGCACGTCGCTCGCCGCGCGTCGGCGCGGGCCGACACCGTCGGCGCGCTGCGCCGACGTGTCCGCAAGGACGCCGGGCAGCGCCGGGCGCTGTCTTCGGCACTGATCGCGGCGGTGATCGTGCAGTACCGCGAGCATCCGAGCTGGAGCTATCAGCTGCACGCCGACAACCTCGTCGCGCTCGCGGCGGTCGAGCCTGCGATCGGTCGCGTGCCGTCGTACACGACGGTGCGCCGCTTCATGAAGGAGCGTGGGCTCTTTCGCCGGAAGAAGCGACGTCGCGGCCACGAGCGCGCGAGCGACGCGCGGGGCCGCGCGATCTTCGACTCGCGGGAGACCCGCAGCTACGAGAGCGAGTACGTGCATGGGCTATGGCACCTCGACTTCCACACGGCCTCGCGAAAGATCGTTTTGCCGTCGGGCGATCTGGTCGCGCCCGAGTTGCTCGGCGTGCTCGATGACCGATCGCGGCTGTGCTGCCATCTGCAGTGGTACCTCGTCGAGAACGCCGAGAATCTGATCCACGGACTCTGTCAGGCGATCCAGAAGCGCGGGCTGTTTCGCGCGCTGCTCAGCGATAACGGCGGCGCGATGCTCGCGGGCGAGACGCGCGAGGGGCTCGCGCGGCTCGGCGTCGAGCACGCGACCACGCTGCCGGCGTGTCCGGAACAGAACGGCAAGCAGGAGTCGTTTTGGGGCCAGGTCGAGGGTCGGCTGCTCGCGATGCTCGAGACCGTCCCGGACCTGACGCTCGAGACTTTGAACCACGCGACGCAGGCGTGGGTCGAGATGGAATACAACCGCGCAATCCACTCGGAGATCGGCGAGACCCCTGCCGAGCGTTTTCTCCGCGGGCCGCAGGTCGGGCGCGAGAGCCCGAGCGCCGACGACCTGCGCCACGCATTTCGCGTCGAGGAGATGCGCACGCAACGGCGCAGCGACGGCACGGTGAGCATCGAGGGCGTCCGCTTCGAGGTGCCGGGCCGCTACCGCCACATGGAGCGGCTGTCGGTGCGGTACGCGAGCTGGGATCTCGGTCGGGTGCACATCGTCGATGCCCGCACCGGAAACCTGCTGGCACCGATGTACCCGCTCGATCGCGCCAAGAACGCGGATGGTCTGCGTCGCGTGATCGGCCCGGTCGCCGGCAGTGATCTGAACGTCGCGGCACCGACAAAGACCGGCATGGCGCCGCTCTTGCGGCAGCTCATCACGGCGTACGACCGGAGCGGACTGCCGCCTGCGTATCTGCCCAAGGACGGGCTCGCTGGAGCCGACTCATCCGAAGCGACCACCGACGCCGACGACAGCGTCGACACCGTCGACACCGTCGACACCGTCGACACCTACGACACCGACGACACCGACGACCACCCCAACGATCCGGAGAACTCCTGATGGACGCGCGCAAGCTCTCGGCCCTGTACGGCCTCAAGTGGAACCCCTTTATTTCGGATATCCCCATCGAGGCGCTGCACAAGTCGCCGCGCTTCGATCACTTCGCGTGGCGCGTCGAAGAACTGGTGATGCACGGTGGCTTCGCGCTCGTCACCGGCGATCCAGGCGCGGGCAAGTCGGTGGTGATGCGGATGCTCGGTGATCACCTGTCGAAGCTGCGCGACGTCGTCGTCGGAGAGGTGACGCGACCGCAGAGCCGGATCACCGACTTCTATCGTGAGGTCGGAGACCTCTTCGGGATTGCGGTCTCCACCTCGAATCGGTGGGGTGCGTACAAAACGGTGCGCGCGAAGTGGCAGGACCACATCAAGCAGACGCTGTTTCGCCCGGTGCTGCTCATCGACGAAGCCCAGGAGATGTCCGCGCCGCTGCTCGCCGAGCTCCGACTGCTCGGCTCCACGAACCTCGACTCGTCGACGATCGTCACGGTGATCCTGTGCGGTGATCGCCGGCTCGAAGCGAAGCTGCGAACGCCCGATCTGCTACCCGTCGACAGCCGGGTCCGAACACGGCTTGTGCTCGAGGTCGAGAACGCCGACACGCTCGGCACGATGCTGCGCCACATCCTCGCTGCCGCCGGTGGTCCGACGCTGATGACCGACGAATTGCAGCGCACGCTGTGCGAGCACGCTGCGGGAAATCGCCGGCTGCTGATGAACCTGTGTGGCGACGCGCTCGCGCTCGGGGTGTCGAAGAACGCCAAGCGCCTCGACGACGGGCTCTACCTCGAGATGACCGATGCCGATCAACGCGCCCACCCGCCGCGGCCGAAGCCGACGCCGCTGCGCGATAAGCCGACGCGACGATGACCGCGCTGCTGCCGGTCACCCGTGCGGCCGACCTCGATCCGGGCGCGCCGGATCGGCGGTGGCTGGTCGACGAGCTGTGGGCTGACGAAGCGGTCGGCATCGTCGGCGGCGAACCGAAGTGCTGCAAGTCGTTTCTCGCACTCGACATCGCGGTCGCGGTCGCTGGCGGCGGGCCGTGCCTGCGCCGCTTTGCCGCGGCGCAGACCGGCCGCGTGCTGCTCTTCGCCGCCGAGGATGCGCTGCATGTCGTCCGCCGCCGCCTCGCCGGCATCGCCGAAGCCGGCGGCAGAAAGCTCGCTGACCTCGACATCCACGTGATCACCGCGCCGTCGGTCCGACTCGATGTGGAGCGCGACCGCGATAGCCTCGCCGAGACCATCGCCTTGCTACGCCCCAAGCTCCTCGTACTCGATCCATTTGTCCGCCTCCACCGGATCGACGAGAACGCGTCGGGCGAGGTCGCGCCGCTCCTCGCCTACCTGCGCGAGCTCCAGCGCCGGTATCACCTCGCCGTCTTGCTGGTGCATCACGCCCGCAAGGGCGGCGGGAAGATGCGCGGCGGACAGGCGCTGCGCGGCTCTTCGGAATTCCACGCGTGGGGCGACTCCAATCTCTACCTGCGTCGCCACGGCGACCAGCTCACGCTGACCGTCGAGCATCGCGCGGCGCCGTCGATCGCCGCCGTACCCCTGCACCTCGAGATCGCGGGCGACGCCGTCGCGCTCGCGGCCGTCGACGCCGGCGCGCCGATCGCGGCGGCCGCGCCGGCGTCGACGCTGACCACCGTCCAGAAGATCGAACAGCACCTCAGCGCGGCAGCGTCGCCGCTGACCATCACCGAACTGCGCAAGCTTTGCCGCACGCGCAACGCGACACTGACCACGACCCTCGCTGAGCTCGTCGCCGCCGGACGCATCCACAAGGATGCTGCCGGCTACGCGATCACGCGCTGATACCCGATTCCCA
>Ga0209511_1002722_pt1 | contig 14153 bp, 14 predicted proteins | sample SSSSmetaG_FD_184141 | JGI IMG/M metagenome (GOLD analysis project Ga0209511, IMG submission 184141) | Glacier valley bacterial and archeal communities from Borup Fiord, Nunavut, Canada, to study Microbial Dark Matter (Phase II) - ​SSSS... | ecosystem: Environmental > Aquatic > Freshwater > Ice >...
AAAGATGAAAAAACAACAGGAGTGTTGTTTGTTTTGATTTTAAGTTTTAGTTTTTTGATGAGTTTTGGAGCTGGTGTGGAGACACCAGCTCCTTTTTTTAAAAAAAGACCTTTCTGAATCAGAAAAGTCTTTTTATTGAGGTCGATGGCGTACAGTAACATATTACTCTTATTTGTTTGTTTATTAAGTATTAAATTACATCATATTTAACTATAAGAAGTTATAATCTCAATTTAAGTAAGATATTAGCCATAAAAGAGTAGGCAATTACTTTTTATTTCGTATCTTTGCGTAATTAATTACTTAATTATAGCAAATATATGAAAAAACCGTTCACAATCAAAGCATACGAAGAAAATGGGTATGTCTTATTTTATTTAACACATGATGATTACAAAGGAAGGATTCGTAAGCATTTTGGCAAAGGTACTGTACAGGAATATGAAAATGATCTTATAAAGTTCAGGAAAGCCATTGAATATTTCTTTGAAGATATAGCCGTTGAAAAAAAGGAGGTTCAGCATTTCGTCGACCACTATGTTGCAGAATCAAAAAACAAATACTCAATATTCGATTACAGAGACGAGTTTATTGATAAAAAGCGTATTACATTTAACCGTAAAACGGAAAGTTACTTATCGAGCTCATCAATTAATTCATATATAAAAGCCATAGAGTATTTCGGCAACTTTTTAATAAACAATAGAATTAGTACCGATCCAGCCTTCATAAATGAAAATGTACTAAACGCTTTTTTTGATAGTCTTACAAAAAAATCACGCAACTATAAGGTAAAGCTCCATGGCAAATTAAAAGAATACCTTAGGTTTTCAATAAAAAGGGGAGTAACAATTGATCCGTCATATTCTGATTCTTCGTTCACGGAGCAATATGATAATCAGGAAACCGATGTGGACGATAGAGCTCTTACCTATGAAGATTTAATAAAACTCAACGATCTTAGGAGCGACTTCGTTTTAGGGAAAATACAACTTCCGCCATATAAAACAACAAAGTCTATTACTAAAGAACTACAGGAAAGGCAAAGGGGAGTAAAAATGGCTAATTTACAAAAATCGCTTGATTGCTTTTTATTTATGGTTTCCACAGGGCAGTATTTCTCCGATATTAAAGGTACGACGTTGACTATAAAGGGTGTTAAAACTACACCTTACATTACCTACAGGAGAAAAAAGAATAACTCTTACTGCAAATCAATACCAATTACGGATAAGCGTTGTTTCATCGGAAAAACATTAACGAAGGAATATTCGATAAAAAACGGATCAAACTTTCCAATTGTTTTATCGTTGACCCAATATGATAAAAACCTGAAAATAATTAGCGATCTGGCTGGTCTTGATTTTTATATAACCTCTAAAATGGCACGAAAAACATTTGCCAGCATATACTTCTTTGATTTTAAAGTTGAAATAAGCCTAATACAACTCATGCTTGGCCACAAGGACCTGAAGCACACCATGCACTATTTGCGTATATCAGAAGATGATGCAGCCCGAAGGATACAAGATCGGTTAGATCAAGCTGGATAAATTTTTTAAAAAATTCGCTACTTTCGTTAATCGAAGTGATCGACGATATTTCAGGGATAATTATATTTTTTAAAAAAAAATTCAAAAAATAAATTGACCTCAACCGTACGACTGTCGCACAACCAGCTTCCAGAAGGCCTCCCTCCCCCCCGTCCTCCGGCCGTGGGATTCGCTCATGGGTCTTCTTTAAGAATCCTATTATAACTGTCATCCTATTTTAACCTTTTAACGTGCAAAAATAGGATTCAATATATGCCTGTTTTCGTCCTACTTTAACGCAAAGAATTATAATTGGATGATCAGGTTCATTTAAAAATGAAAAGGACAGAATCGGGCGACTCTATCCTTTTACTATAACTAACCAAACTAACTAACCTAACTAAACAGTAGCAAACGTAAGGCTCCTGAATCTACTCACCAAATCTTTTAGGTTAAAGAATTGTAAAATAATTGAATGATTAAGATTTGTACAGATGTTCAATCCACGAATAGCTTCTTCAGCTTGGTTAACGTATTCTTATTTGTCGTACTGATCTGGCTTATGTGGGTGAAACTGTAACCCTTCTTCAACATCTTAATTTCTTCACAGTACTGATCTTTCATTGCCTCATCGGTTTTACGATAACCAGCCTTACGGCCAACTATTCCGTTATTAGCACGAAAGTTCTGGTAGCCGCTCTGGAGACGATTCGTTATTGTGCATCTCTCCATACGTGCAACTTCCGCAAGAATTGTAATAAGAAATTGGCTCATCGGATTAATTTGCTTTTCTGGTGTTAAAGTCTCAATGTTGTAGTTTTGAATGAACAGCGAAATCTTATTCTGATTTAAAATCTCAATGGTTTGTAAGACTTGTAAGGTATCTCTGCCAAGTCTCGAAAGCTCAGTGACCAAAATTTTATCGATGTGATTAGTATTAACATACTCTACCATGTTCATCAGTTCAACACGTTCAATATTTTTCTTCGCTCCTGATATCTTTTCAGCGAATACAGCCTCAACCTGATAATTAAGTGATGTTGCCAATACTGTTAAATCATTAATCTGACGGTCATAAGACTGTCTATCATTTGTTGATGAGACTCTGCAAAAAAGGACTACTTTCTTCATATTGATTTAGTTAAAGTAAAATTCATGAATACTGAATGTAATAAATATTTCCCAATGGTCAGGATAAGTGGCAAATAGCAATGATTGACCTTTGCCTTCGTCAACAAGGATGGCGAAATCACGATGCCAGCAGTTCTTGACTTCTTCCAACTCTATAAGGTAAATCTCAATTAAATTCATGCCAGAATTGATTTAACGGTTTTTTTCATGCTTACAAGTTTTTAACGATGTTGCTTTTAAGTTCATCGTAAAGGTATATATTATTAATATATTTACCAGCTGATTTGGTAATTATTTTAATTTTATTTACTCGTAATCATTGTTTGCTGCATATTATTGTTTAATTTTGGCTCAAATTATCAATCTATGGAGAAACCAGATCAAATTCGACAAGTAATACATCTGCAATTTGTTGGCACTGATGAACATCATTATTTTGGCAGTATCCAAGCCATATACGACCATTTTACACGTGATCAGCTTGGAATAGCACCACAGACACTTTACAATCAATGGGCTGGCAATTCGCCTTATATCAACACAAAGGTCATTCTCCGAAAGGGTCGGCTCATCCAGAAAAAAAACAGATTAAGGAACGACTCGACTTTGTAACAATTAAGTACATTTGAACAATAATAATTATAAAGATTCTTAGATGTCTGAAGAGCAAAAACGGCAGTTGGAACAACAGCTTTGGAATATTGCCAACACGCTGCGTGGCAAAATGAATGCCGATGAATTTCGTGATTACATACTGGGTTTTATTTTTTACAAGTACCTTTCTGAAAAAATGGTTCGGTACGCCGATTCGATTTTAGTACAAGATGGTATCAAATACAACGATATTGATGAGAATACCGAAAATGGTAAACAATTCATTAGTGCTATTAAGGAAGAAGCATTGGCAACATTAGGGTACTTCCTAAAGCCAACTGAACTATTCAGCCAAATAGCTAAACGTGGCAATGCTGATACTGAAGGAGAATCTAATTTTATACTCGATGACCTTGGAAAAATACTGACCAACATCACACAGAGTACAATGGGTACAGCCAGTGAGGACGATTTCGATAACCTTTTTGAAGATTTAGACCTAACCTCAACAAAACTTGGCAGAACCGAATCAGCCAAGAATGAGCTAATTTCAAAGGTCTTGAATCATCTGGATAAAATTGACTTCCAGCTTGAAAATATTCAAGCAGACGTGCTGGGTGATGCCTACGAATACCTTATCGGACAATTTGCCAGTGGCGCAGGTAAAAAAGCTGGCGAATTTTATACGAAACAGGAAGTAAGTCAAGTCTTAGCTAAATTGGTAACAACTGGTAAAACTAAACTTCGTTCGGTTTATGATGCAACGTGTGGGTCAGGTTCGTTGTTGTTGCGTGTAGCTAAAGAAGTTCAGGAAGTAGGTAATTTCTACGGACAGGAACTAAACCGTACTACCTATAACCTATGCCGAATGAACATGATCCTTCACGATGTTCATTACCGCAAATTTGATATCAAACAGGAAGATACACTGGAACACCCTCAACACCTCAACCTTAAATTTGAAGCCATTGTCGCTAATCCACCGTTTTCGGCTCAATGGAGTGCCAGTCCGTTATTTATGTCTGACGACCGATTTAGCCAGTATGGAAGACTTGCACCAGCTGGAAAAGCCGATTTTGCTTTTGTTCAGCATATGATATACCAATTAGCAGACAATGGCATAATGGCAATTGTATTACCACTTGGAGTTTTATTCCGAGGTGGAGCAGAACAGCACATACGCAAGTACCTCATTGAAGACCGTAACTATTTGGATGCCGTGATTGGATTACCTGCCAATATTTTTTATGGCACTTCCATCCCGACTTGTATTCTGGTGTTCAAAAAATGCCGTGAAAATCCAGATGATGTGTTATTTATTGATGCCAGCCAGTATTATGACAAGGTCAAAACTCAAAATGTTTTATTACCCGGCCATATAGACAAGATCATTACTACCTATCGCAATCGTATCGAAGAAGAAAAATACAGTAAGCTTGCAACATTAAAAGACATTGCTGATAACGATTACAACCTCAATTTAACTCGGTATATTGATACGTTTGAAGCAGCAGACAGTATTGATATAAATAAACTGGCTGGTGAATTGGTTGAACTCGACAAACAAATGGTTGAAACCAACAAAACAATAGCTGAATTCTGTAAACAACTAAATATCTCAACACCCTATTAATTCATGGCAAAGCATAAAAATGTACCAGTATTGCGTTTTCCTGAATTTTCAGATGAATGGGAGAAGAAAAGATTAGGGGAAGTAGCTCCTTTACAAAGGGGATTTGATTTACCAGTAGCTAATATTATTAAAGGAATTTATCCAGTTGTTTTTTCTAACGGTATTTTAAAATACCATAATGAGTATAAGGCAAAAAGTCCAGGTGTTGTTACTGGACGATCAGGTACAATAGGGAAGGTCAGTTATGTTGAAAATGACTACTGGCCACATAATACAGCCTTATGGGTAACAGACTTTAAGAACAATCATCCGAAATTTATATACTATTTTTATTCAAAATATAATTTAGAAAGATTTGGAACAGGTTCTGGCGTACCAACGTTAAATAGAAATGATGTTCATGTTCAAATTGAATCTTTCCCAACATTTTCTGAACAACAACGCATCGCCGCATTCATTACCGCTGTTGACTGCAAAATAACGCAACTAATACAGAAGAAAGCCCTGATAGAGCAATACAAAAAAGGTGTGATGCAAAAAATATTTGATCAGGAAGTAAGATTTATAAATGATGATGGGAATAATTTCACTGAATGGGCAGTAAAGAAAGCAAACAAGATTTTTAAAAATCATTCGAACAAAAAACACAATGGCGATTTACCGATTTTGGCGATTACGCAGGATCGGGGTGCAATTTTACGTGATGATTTAGATATGAATATTATCTCTTCAGAAGCAAGTGTGAAATCTTATAAAATTGTTGAGGTTGGCGACTTTATTATAAGTTTAAGATCATTCCAAGGTGGAATTGAATACTCTAATGTTTTTGGCATTTGCAGTCCTGCGTATACTATATTAAAGCCAATTATCGAAATCAATACAGATTTCTATAAGTTCTATCTGAAAAATGATAGTTTCATACAAGAATTAAGCAATACCGTCGTAGGTATTCGAGATGGCAAACAAATTAGTTTTGATGCATTTTCAAGTTTAAAATTGCCATATCCATGTCCATCCGAACAAACCAAAATTGCCAATTTCCTTACAGTTATTGACGAAAAGATTAATCAATGCAGCCACCAGATCAGTAAAACCGAACAATACAAAAAAGGACTGTTACAACAATTATTTGTGTAACCTAATAGAAATTAAATCGTAATGGAAAGAGTACCTTCAAGTATGATTGCAAGAGGTGTTAAATCAGATGTTGCCAAACATGCTACTAAAGATGTTGTAAAACATTTTGGATTTGTTGTTGCAACAGATTATAATTGTATTACTTTTGCCGTCGAATTAATCGTTTTGCATTTCATTGGAATTGCAACTGCCGTAAGAAAGTTCTTAAAACTCAAAATAATATACCTTCCATGCCTCTCTACGATGCACACTTGGGAGGTTTTTTCTTTTAAGCTCTCGCTATGTTAAAAAGGAAATACCATAAAACACCGACAACATACGATGAGCAAATTACTCTTTTGAAAAATAGAGGTTTGATTATTCCTGACGAAAGCAAAGCACTTAGATATTTGCACCAGATTAGCTATTATCGGTTAAGTGCCTACTTCTTACCCTATCAAAAGACGAAAGACAAGTTTAATGACGACGTTAATTTTAATCAAATTCTTGATATTTATAGATTCGATCGAGAATTGAGACTTCTTGTTTTTGATTGCATTGAGAGGATTGAAATTGCAATTCGTTCTCAGATGAATCATATACTTGTTCAAAACTACAACGATTCTCATTGGCAAGACAATCAAGAAATTTTCAAAACCACATACTCGAATAAGCAAGGTGACGAGATAAATCCATTCAGAGACTTTCAAAAAATTATAAAGAAAAATTGTGATTCTAAGCGGCCTGAAGTTTTCATTAAGCATTATAAAGAAAAATATCATGCCCCTCCAAATCCACCTTCCTGGATGTGTATTGAGCTGTTGACAATCGGTGAGATATCCAGATTATATTGCGGATTGAAGCAAAATAAGGATAAACAAGAAATTGCAAATTTTTTCGGATTGCATTATACTGTTTTTAGTTCATGGTTACATACCCTAACCTATGTTCGTAATATCTGTGCTCATCATGCACGACTCTGGAACAGAGAATTAGCAATAAGGCCAGACATTTTATTAAAACCTCGAAGAAATTGGATTCGAGATTCATTCAACAACAATCAGCGAACCTTTTATTTTATGTGCACTTTAAAATATCTATTATGGGGTGCAAATCCAAACAATCACCTTTCAACAAAACTTAACTTACTCATTTTAAAATACCCAAGCATCCCTATTCAGTTTATTGGGATTCCAACCGATATAAATGGAGGCATGCTTAAATGGAAAGATGAGTCTTTATGGTTATAAAATGAGCAAACAACCTGAACAAGTACTCGAAGATAATCTGGTCATTCAGCTGCGACAGTTGGGTTACGCCTATGTGGCGATCAATGACGAAAAAGATTTGCTGGCGAACCTAAAAACCCAACTGGAAAAGCATAATGGTATACAATTTACCGCCAAAGAATTTGATCGGGTGTTGAATATCCTAAGCAAAGGATCAGTATTCGAGAAAGCCAAAACCCTACGGGAAAAACAGCATATCGTAAAAGATAACGGCGAAAGTTTGTACTTCGAGTTCATTGAGCAGGAAAACTGGTGCCAGAATCAGTTCCAGGTAACGAATCAGGTGAGCTTTGAAGGAACATACAAAAATCGCTACGATGTGACCATTTTAATTAATGGGCTACCATTGGTTCAGATTGAACTTAAACGTAGGGGAATTGAGCTAAAAGAGGCATTCAATCAGATAAATCGTTACCAGCGACATTCGTTTGGCGCATCTATCGGGTTGTTTCTGTATGTGCAAATATTTGTAATCAGTAATGGCGTAAATACCAAGTATTACGCCAACAATAAATACCAATCGTTTAAGCAAACTTTCTATTGGAGTCAGACCGATAATAAAACAATTACCCAACTGGAGCAATTCGCATTCTGTTTTCTGGATACCTGTCATTTATCGAAAATGATCTGCAAATATGTTGTGTTGAGCGAAGCATATAAAATACTGATGGTTTTACGACCCTACCAGTATTATGCTGTTGAAGCATTAATCGAAAGGGTAAAGAACACCACGAAAAACGGCTATATCTGGCATACCACTGGCAGTGGTAAGACTTTGACTTCATTCAAAGCCAGCCAAATCCTAATGAATCTGCCCCAGGTTAAAAAAGTGGTATTCGTGGTTGACCGTAAAGATTTAGATTACCAGACAACCAAAGAATTTAATAGCTTCAGCAAAGGCAGTATCGACGGCACAGATAACACAAATGCTCTGGTGAAGCAATTTATCGACGATACAAAATTAATCGTTACAACGATCCAGAAGCTAAATGCCGCAATCAGTAAAAAACAGTATCTGGCACGTATGGAGAAGCTGAAGGATGAACGGATCGTGTTTATCTTTGACGAGTGCCATCGTAGCCAGTTTGGTGAAACCCATGCCAGAATAAAGTCATTCTTCAAAAACATTCAGCTGTTTGGCTTTACTGGTACGCCTATTTTTGTTGAAAATGCCGTTAAGAACGAAATGGGTAAACGAACCACAACTGAACTATTTGGCGACTGTTTGCATAAGTATGTTATCACCGATGCTATAAAAGACGAAAATGTATTGAAATTTTCGGTTGAGTATGTTGGCAGGTACAAACGAAAGGATGAAAGTAAAACCAATATTGACATTGAAGTTGAGGATATCGACACAAAGGAATTAATGGAGTCACCTCAACGTTTGGATAAGATAACGGATTACATTTTAGCTAATCACAATCGTAAAACTTACTCACGTGACTTTACTGCCATGTTTTGTGTCAGTAGTATTGATACCCTGATTAAGTACTACGATCTTTTCCATGCGAAAAAAGAAGCTGGACAACACAGCTTGCGCATTGCTACGATTTTCAGCTATGCCACCAACGAAGACGATAAAGAGGCTAATGGTTTCATTCCAGAAGAACTATCCGTTGTTGAGGATGCCAAGGTATTATATGGACTACAAGCGCACAGCAGGGAGAAGCTGGATGAGTACATTGGGCATTACAATAAAATGTATAATACCAGTTTCTCGACCAAGGATAACGAATCATTTTACAACTATTACAACGACATTTCGAAAAAGGTTAAGGAGCGTAATATTGACATTTTGTTAGTCGTTAACATGTTCCTGACTGGTTTTGATAGTCCGACACTCAACACCATGTATGTAGATAAGAACCTGAAGTATCATGGACTGATTCAGGCATATTCCAGAACTAACCGAATTTTAAACGAACAGAAATCACAGGGTAATATAGTTGTATTCCGAAATCTGAAAAAAGCTACTGACGAAGCGGTGGCGTTGTTTTCGAACAAGGATGCCAAGGATATTATCATGATGGAACCATACGAAGCGTATGTGAAGAAATTCACACAGGCATTTATTGGATTACTAAACGTTGCGCCAACTGTAAACAGTGTTAATGATCTGGTGAGCGAAACCGATGAGTTGGAATTCATAAAAGCTTTTCGTGAGCTGATGAGATTGAAAAATGTGTTAACCACCTTCGCCGATTTTAAGTGGGATGACCTTGTAATGAACGAACAGTTATTCGAGGACTATAAAAGCAAATATCTGGATTTATGGCAAAAGGTAAAGACCGACCACCAGAAAGAAAAGGTTTCGATACTGGAAGATGTCGATTTTGAGCTTGAACTGATTCATCGTGACGAAATAAATGTAGCCTACATTCTTAAATTACTGGCTAACCTGAAAGGCAGTGACCATGAGAAGCGGCGCAAAGAAATAATTGATTTAATAGCTGGTGAAGCACATTTACGAAGTAAACGTGAACTTATCGAAAAGTTTATTGCGGAGAACTTACCTGATATCGACGATGCCGACGATATTCCCAACGCATTTGAAAAATTCTGGAATGAAGAGCAGGTCAATGCATTTAAAAAGTTGTGCGAAGAAGAAAACCTTTCCGCCGACAAGGTTGATAAAATTATTGATGGTTATCTGTTCGCCGAACGTGAACCCCTACGTGACGAATTACTTGATTCCATCGAAGGAAAGAAACCTGGCATACTTCAACGAAAAACTGTTGGTGATCGAATCCTTAATAAGATTTTGGGGTTTGTCGATACCTTTATAAATGGAATGACAGGGAGTTAATGCCACAACATATTCCGGCTACGCCGGAGATATGTGTGTAGGCACTACTTTTTTCATTCCTTTACTTTAAAGTATCATGTAATTACTGTTTTAACAGCTATTTGGCAATTATCGGCTGTTGGAATCCAGTGAAACCCTGCTCAAAATAGGAGTTATGGTACATATAAACAGGGGTTTTGGTACACCTAATTTCAAGGCTTAATTATTCCGTTAGGGTGATCCCAGCATCACCACCGCCGTTGTTAATCGCAACTTGCTCTGTAATCCAATCCAGTAAAAATCTAATAGCATCGTTTTCCGTCGGCTCATTTTTTAGAATATCATTGATTTTGGCATTTGTATCTTTGAATAGATTGTGCTCTATCGTTGTATCCTGTATAAATCGAATTTTATTTTCAGTTGAGGTACAATTTTTATTCTTTAGTATTTCCTTTAAAGAAAATGTCACAGCACGCTTTGCATTACATATATCATTTGGTTCACTTGTGTATGTAACCAGCGGAGTTGATGTTTTTGGAAGCCTATTCCAATGAATAAATGTTAATTCACGACCCTTTTTTATAGCAATGCTCTTACGGTATTTGGTGTAATCCTTTAATCTTACATGATAGAATTTCGACCAATCATGAACTTCATCATAAAACAACCTGCCTAAAAATTCAGGGTTACAAAAATCATCGAAAGAACTTAGCTGGTATTTTTTCAAATGTCTACAACCCATATATAGCTCACATCTGCCATTTTTCCGATTCGTGTCGATTCCATTTTCTTGCCAAAATTCGGAAATATACGTTTTGCCGCTTTTGTTTAATATTTCGTCACTTTTGTTATAAATGATAAGCGTCTTTTGATAGGCTTTGTCTCCAATGCGAAAACCATCATATTTTAATTCGTGTTTTCGAAATTTGAGGGGATTAATACTGAGGTTATCAGAGTTTGTTTGTACTGTTTGCGAAACCATGAACTTGTCAATTATTCGCATTTTTTTAAGGAGATCACCACCATCTAAAGCAATATCAATACGAGTCATTCTTATAAACTCAAAATCAAGGAGGTTCATTACATCTTTAATTCTCGATACCCAATCCTTACAATATAATTGAGCATTATTTACTTTTATAGAAACGTCGTCATATTCTTGATATGTGTTATTTGGCTGGGAAAAGATTTCACATATTTCACACCCATCCAAGGTAACGATATATTTAAATCTGTAATTCGAAGTATTGTGAGTTTGGGTTCTCCTGACCTTTATTCTTTTTGATGAGCACGATTCCAGTGCGTAGCCGCTTATTTTCGTCTTACAGACAAATTGAAACCAGTCCAAATTGATCGTATAAAACTTCCATTGATTTTGAATCGCTGAAACAACCCTTTCATCTGCACAACAGGTTGAATTTGAATTGAAAATAACATTGGTATTCCCTGAAAATGATGTAAAAGAGTATACATTATTAATAGACTGATCACCGATTTTGTAATTTTTAGCATTTATATTCATATTAAGATATTTTAAAAGGGATAAAACCTCATGGTATATAGGCATGAGGTTTTCCTTTTATTTATTACATTATACACGAGAGAAATGAAAATCTTGAATTATTTAAAAATATATTTTTTCAGATGGCGATTTTGCGAGTCAACATACTCCGTTCGACTATTCCTAAAAATTAATCAGAGTAGTATTTATAGTTAAACCGTAATAGATATGAAACAAGAAACCATTGAAAAAATCGTCAGAGCAACAATAGCCGAATTTATACGCCAAACGGAATACAACATGGATGAACATCAATCGCACGTCGAAAAAGATTTCGTTTGGATGGATAAGACTGGTCGTAGTGAAAAAGCAACAAAAATAGGAAGCCGACGCATCCAAAATACATGGGACCTTAACCAAATTGATTCGACAACCGAACAAAACTTGGGTGGTTATGTGAAAAATTGCCGTGTCGGAGATGTCTGGAAATCACGGATTGAGATGTTAGAATGTTTAAGCATAAATTAAATGAGAAGTTACAAATAGTGATATGCCATAAATAATCTCTTGCTAATGGTGAATCTCTTAATAAATATTTACATATTCGATTACTCTAATTCATCTAAAATGCTTATTTTTGAAGTAAAATATTACATTTCGCATGGTAAAAGTAAATTTAAAAGGGAATTTTGAGCGGATATTTAACGAAATCGAATCCACTGGAAACAAGAGGACAACCGTTGCTAAATTTATGGGGTATACAACGACTGCACAACTCAATGGGGTCTTGGAAGGTACGAGTATGTTGTCTACCAAAGCAATCATTTCGCTGATTGAAAATCTGAATGTAAATCCATTGTTTTTATTTTTAGGACAAGGACAAATATTGTTAGGTTCTTCTGATGAAGATGAAATGAACGAATTGCACAAGAAAGATCAGGAGTTAAGACAAACTAATGACGAAGCACAAAAGGTAATATCTATGCTTAAACAACGAGTCGATGAGCTTGAAAAATCCAATGCTGATTTGCTCGAAATGAGTTCGGCAGCCTTGAAATATTATAAATCGAAATACGAGAATGACTCTAAAATTTAATTAGAGAAATAAACGACACGGAATAAAACGTAAGTTGTTACCCTTTATATATTTCTAATTGAGGATGAGTAATTGATTACTTTTTATGATTTGCCATAATTGCCACAAGATTTGCCATAAAGCAAAAAAAGACCCCTTGATAATCAAGGAGTCTAATGGGGGTTGAGGTCGATGGCGGATTCGAACCGCCGTAGACGGTTTTGCAGACCGTTGCCTAGCCACTCGGCCAACCGACCTGAAATGTGGGTGCGAAGATAACTAAAAATCTGATTTACCCGCAACCGTTTTCAAAATTTGATTGGGATCACCTTTCAAGCGTTATACTTACCTTTTCAATCTGTCCGCCCATCGGCGGATTCAACTTCGAAATCTTCACTTTTGCTTTTTCAATTGTATCGTATACTTGATAAAGCCGGTTGATGATCCTGCCCGCAACATGCTCAAGTAAATGTGATTTGATTTTCATCTCTTCATTTACAATCATATATACAGCCTGATAATTTAAGGCATCTTCCAGGTTGTCACTTTTTGCTGCTTTAGAGCAGTCGGTTATTAACGTAAGATCAACGATAAAACGATTACCTACTATTTGTTCTTCTGCAAAATGACCATGATATGCATAAAACTCCATCCCTTCAATTTCAATAACTCCCATTCTTAAAATGATTTATAGACTTCAAAATTAATCTATTTTTAAATCTTAGATTTAACGTTTGGAATTATATCTCATTTTGTTTAACTCTTACTACTTTTACAAAAAGATTTCACAGATTCGGAAAATTATATTGATATGGCAGAAATAGACAACATTAGCATTGATCAGGACGAAAAGCTTCCAAAGAATTTTATTCAGCAACAAATTGTAGACGACCTCGCCGAAGGGAAAAACGGAGGAAGGGTTCATACACGTTTTCCTCCTGAACCTAATGGTTATCTTCATATTGGACACGCAAAATCAATTTGTCTGAATTTTGGAACCGCTAAAAAATTCGGGGGTTTAACCAATCTCCGGTTCGATGATACAAATCCAACGAAGGAGGATACAGAATATGTTGATTCGATCATGGAGGATGTTCGCTGGCTTGGATTTGACTGGGACGACAGGCTCTTTTACGCTTCCGATTATTTCGATCAACTTTACGAATTTGCGGTCACCTTAATAAAAGAGGGGAAGGCTTACGTCGATTTTCAGCCGCAGGAGACCATCAGCGAGCAAAAAGGGGTTCCAACTCGGCCAGGAACCGATAGTCCTTACCGTACTACTTCCTCCGAAGAAAACCAGGAGCTTTTTGCAAAAATGAAATCGGGATTCTTTAATGAAGGTGATTGCGTATTACGTGCAAAGATTGATATGTCGTCACCAAATATGCACATGCGTGATCCGCTGATGTACCGCATATTAAAACAACCTCATCATCGTACCGGCGACAAATGGTGCATCTATCCGATGTATGATTACGCCCATGGGCAGTG
>Ga0209511_1002726_pt1 | contig 14124 bp, 8 predicted proteins | sample SSSSmetaG_FD_184141 | JGI IMG/M metagenome (GOLD analysis project Ga0209511, IMG submission 184141) | Glacier valley bacterial and archeal communities from Borup Fiord, Nunavut, Canada, to study Microbial Dark Matter (Phase II) - ​SSSS... | ecosystem: Environmental > Aquatic > Freshwater > Ice >...
ACTTGTGCCATAAGTATTAGTTGCATTTACACGCCAATAATAAGTTACCCTGCTGACTAAGCCAGTCACGTTTGTTGAAGTTGAGATTACAGTCCTGTCCACAATCGATGTAATGAATCCAGGATAAGTTGCGTACATATGCAGCCTAAAAATATTCTTTCAAGCAGTTATTGCTTTTTAGCCCAGGTCTATAAATGGCAAATTTTAAAACTCACACGCCACCCCTTTTCGCTTAACTTAATATTCACGATAAATAAACTATTAAACGATTTAGGAAAGTGTAAAATACGAAAGTTCTTCATCTATGTAATAAAACTATCTGACATCCATGTTGCAAGTTTATAAAAGCTATTTAAGGCTCCCATCAAATACGTAACAAACATCATAAATGTGCTTGTAAGGAGCAGTAAGGTTTGGGAAAGCTAATGCTGTAGATTTGTTTTGAGAAAAGCCGCCGAGAAACGAATGGTAGAAAAAGGCTTCTTGAATCTTATGCATTTTTCACTTCGCCACGCCACTCCTGCGGTGTTCTGCCAAAATCTTGTTTAAACACACGGGCAAAATATCCGGGATCGTGAAAGCCACAATCGAAAGCGATAGAAGAAATCGTTTCTTCTGTTTTCTGCAACAATTCTTTTGCCTTTTTTAAACGGATCATCCGAATAAATTTATTTGGTGAGCAGCCTATCAATGCATCGAGTTTGCGGTGCAATTTTGAGTGACTCATAAATACCTCCTTACATAAGTCTTCAACCGAAAATGTAGTATCGGCAATGTGTGTTTCAATTATCTCTAGTGTTTTACTCACAAATTTATTTTCTGTTTGAGGCAATAATTTAATTTCTTCATTTAAATTTTCTGCCAATGATTTTGCCGGTAAATTATTTAACAACCCGGCTTTGTTTAAATAAAATTGTTGTAGATTTTTTCGCAACTCTAATAATTTTTCTACACGAATTTGTAACTCTTCAATATTGAAGGGCTTTTCCAAATATGCATCTGGCCCGCCCTGAATACCCTGCATCTTACTATCTACATCTGTTTTTGCCGTAAGCATAATTACGGGGATATGACTTGTTTGTTCATCGCTGCGCAATTTTTTAAGCAATTCAAAACCATTCATAAACGGCATCATCACATCAGATATAATTAAGTCAGGAATAATTTCTGTTGCAATCTCAAAACCTTCTCTTCCATCTTTGGCTACTGCAAGTCTGTAACCGGGCAGGCACGATGCTGTGTACTCAACCACATCGGTATTGTCTTCTACCAACAAAATTAAAGCGCTTTCAGCATTTGCTTTGCCTGTTTGCCTGGGATCATAATGCGTGTCATTATTTATTACCTCCAAATTATCAATGATTGCATCTAAATTTTTTCCATTAAAGTTTTCTATTGCATATAAAGCTTTTTGTAACGGTATCTGAAGCGTAAATTCTGTGCCTTTGTTTGCGCCCAACGGTGGGCTCTTTACAGTTATTTCTCCACCCATTAATTTTACTAATTCTTTGGTAAGCGAAAGGCCAATGCCCGTTCCTTGTGTAGCGCCATTATTAGCATTTTCCAACTGATAAAAACGATCGAAAATGAGGTGAATTTTTTCTTCTGGAATACCAACACCTGTATCTTTTATTTTTATAATGAGCGCAGCATCTTTTAAATTTTTAAGGACTTTCTTTTCGTTTACAGAAATATAAATATTGCCTTTTTCGGGTGTACATTTTAATGCGTTCGATAATAGGTTGGTAATAATCTGCCGCATTTTTTCTGCATCATATTTTGTATAGTATGTATCAATATCTGAAAGAAAATGCAGCTGCTTGTGTTGATTTTCTGCAAGGGAATCAAATGACTCTACGATATATCGTAAAAACACAATTATATCTCCAATCACCGGATTAAGTACCATTTTACCACTTTCCAATTTGGACAAATCGAGCATTTCGTTCACCAACTTTAACAAACTTTCGCCATTGCGGATGATCATTTCTGTACCTTTTTTAGCATGCAAAGCCGGATTGTTATCTATCTGTTTTGCCATACCTAATATTACCGTGAGCGGAGTACGAAACTCGTGGGTAATATTTGTATAGAGTCTTGTTTTTACCATATCCAATTCTTTTATGCGGCTGCTTTCATTATGCTCAAACTTAAGCTGTGCCTGAAGCTTAGCCCTGTTTTTTAAAAACTTAAAATACAACCGTAATACAGCAGCCAATAAAATAAAATAACACATATATGCCCACCAACTCAGCCACCACGGGGGCAATACTTTTATTTTGACTGTTGCAATATTTGGCATCCAGCTACCCTGGCTGTTACTGCCCTGTACGTTAAATGTATAATTGCCTGCCGGCAGATGCAAATAGGTTGCAGATTGCCTTGTACCAGATTCAATCCAGTCTTTATCTATACCTAATAATTGGTAGCGGTATTTGTTTTGCTCAGGCACAGAAAAATCCAGTGAAGAAAACTCGAGCGTAAGAATGTCCTGCAAATAATTGAGCGTAATGTGTTTTGAATGTTCTATGCTGTTTTTTAAAATACCGGTTTCATCTCCAATAATAATTTCTTTATTATTTACAAGCAAACTAGTAATAAAAACATTTGCCAACATGCCGGTTTGCAGGGCCTCTTTTGGGTTAAAAATGTTTATGCCATTAACGCCACCAAATGCCATATTACCATTGGGCAATTTTGCATAAGCATTTGTGTTAAATTCATCATCCTGCAAGCCATCAGATATGGTAAAGTTTCTTATGTTCCATTTAGCGTCGCCTAACTTTTGCAAACAAAATAATCCTCTGTTTGTGCTGCCCCAAATATTATTTTTATCATCTGCCAAAATACCATAAACTACGTCGTTTGGTAATCCCTCTTTTTTGGTAAGGTGGAGAAAATTATCAGTGCTCTTTTCCATCCTGTTTAACCCGCCTCCTTTTGTACAGATCCATAAATATTTTTTTGGCTCGTGGGGATCATCTAAAAAACACGAAACGTTGTTGTAGTTTAAGGAGTTTTTATTATCGGTATTAATTTTATACCATTTTACATGGCTTGGTTTTGTAAAATCACTTGCCGAAAAAGTAAGTTTTGCAAAACCATCTGCTGTACCAATCCAAAAAATACCATCGCCGTCTTCATACAAAGCAGTGCAGGGAAAATCAACCGTACCGTGCCTTTCATCCTTATTTATTATGCTGAAGATATTTATTTTTAATGTGCGGGAATTGATAAGTGAAAAAATACCGTTGAGTGCAGGAAACCATATATTTCCCTTACTGTCCTCTATCATCGGCTGCTTTTCGCCTCGGCCATCTTTGGTGATCACCGTTGGATAATGAATTATTTTTTTAGCGGAAATATTATATTGCAATAGGCCTTCATTATCTGACCGAAACCAGTAATCTCCCGTTTTTGCAATTACAAAATTATCTATCTCACTGTTAGATGTAATTTTAGAAAATGGGTCATTCAACAAACTATCGCCCACTAATTTGTTCCAGGAATACGGGTATCTGCTTATGTAAATTTCGTTGTTGTTTTCAGGCTTTATAAAAACGGTGCTTTTACCTGTAGCCATTGTATTAAACTTACCGGCATTTCTGTTGTATTTAAGAAGACCATAACCTTTTGTACCGCCCCACAAAATGCCGCCCCTGTCAATAATAAAAGGATAGATTACCCGGCTCAATTTTTTTGGTAATTTTTCATTCCATTTAGGTACAGTTCCTTCACTGTATCTGCTTATGTCGTATTTGTCTACGTCACCCAAATAATTATCCCACAATGTTTCTTTTTGCCGCATGATTATATTTCCGGCCTGTTCTTTTTTTGTATCAAAAAGTGGTGTCAGCTTGTCTTCATTCCACAGAAATATTTTTTTGTTTATCCATATTTTTCCATCTTCATTTAGGTAACCGTTGTTTAAAAATGTGTAGCCGGGTAATTTTGCAACCTTATTATCAGCGGGATTGAATAAATAAACGGCTTTGTTGTAAGCACACAAATAAACATTTCCTTTACTGTCGGTTCCCATACCATATACTTCGGTTGTATCGGGCAATGTTATTCTTTGTATTTGGGGTGCTACAGCTGTTTTAAAAAAATCTGTTGGAAGGGTTATGATATTAAGCCCTTCTTTATTGGCAGCAACCAATATTTTACCATCCCGTGTTTCTGTAATGCCTGGTCTGATATTATTGCCCGAAATGCTATTTGGATTATTGGGATCATTTACAATTCTGAAAAATTTACCTGTAGTTTTATCGAAAACATTTAAACCCGCATTTTCTGTGCCTGCCCATATTCTGCCTTTGCTATCTTCAAATAATTCCGTAACCAAATTGCTGCTAACAGAATGAATGTCGTAGGGATCATTGGTGTAAATTTTGAACCCATAGCCATAATACCTGTTCAACCCGTTTTTAGTGGCTACCCAAATAAACCCCTCCTTATCCTGTAAAATATCAAATACCATCCCTTGCGATAAGCCTTGCGCTATGGAAATACTTTTGTAATTATTGATTTGTTGTGAAAAAGCCATCGTTCCATAAAGCAAAAGCGCCATGCAAGTTCTTAATTTTCGTATTTGTTTGTTTTGGAACATTCAATATAAATATAAGCTTAAATAGTTTTTTAATTGAATATGTATCTCAAAAAAATGGCTTCTTTCGTTTAATGACGAAAAAATCCTGCTTCTGCTTGATTTATCCTATTGTTTAGCCGAAATATCCGGTAACATGAATAGTAAATCCTCACAAAAAAAAATAACAAATTATAAATTTGTTTAAAGTTTCGGGCCAGTATAAGTCTTATTAGCCTACTACCTAATCTGCTTTATTATTGGTTATCTGAAAATCTTTTGAAATAAACGATAATCTTCCCCCTTGTAAGTTCAATGTAAAACATTGATGGACGTTAGCATTTTAAATAAAAAAGAGCCACATCGGTATATAAATATTATATAACAACTAAAAATGTAAAAATGAAAAAAGTAATCACATTATGTTTAGTGCTGGTAACAGTATTATCGTGCAATAACAATGCAAATAAAAAAAAAGAAGATAAAACCAACACAGCAATCATAACCGAAACCAAAGCAACCGAAGTAAATCCCGAGATTTTTAAACCTTTTAACGCAGTGCTAATAAAGCATACTGTGGCCGATTATGCAAAATGGAAAGCTGTGTTTGATGCAGATAGCAGCTTTAGAAACGAAGCGGGCTTACACCTTATGGGACCAGTAGCCCGAGGTCTGGAGAATAAAAACACAGTAGAAATTGGGTTTGCAATAGATGATATAACAAAAGCTAAAGCCTTTGCTAACAACCCAAGACTAAAAGAGGTGATGCAAAAAGGCGGGGTAACATCTGCACCCAATATTAACTACTATAACATTTTTCGTTACAACGAAATGGTTGATAAGCAAAACCTGCCTTATGTAGAAATCGAAATAAAAATAAAAGATTTTGACACTTGGATAAAAGCTTATGATGCAGAAGGTAAAGCTGTAAGAGAAACAGAAGGAACGTTAGATCTGGCTCTGGCAAAGGATTTAAACGACCCTAACAAACTTACTGTTGTATTTGCCATTAAAGACATGGATAAATTTAAAGTAGCCATGGCATCGGATGGTAAGAAAAAAATAATGGCAGATGCGGGTGTAATTGGCCAGCCGGTAATGACCTTTTTTCAAAATGAAAAATAGTTTTTTACTAACAAAACGATTATGTAGAAGCTTTCATCTACGTTAAAAACAGCTGTTCATTTTTTCCATCAGAAAGTAAAAATATTTTCTAACTCTTGTTTTAATATCTGCCAAACAAATTATCAACCTAAACAAACGTGGCGACGAAACGTAAAATTGTATGAAAAAGATAAAGCTAACAATTGCATTAATGGCTTTTATGCTGTTAACATCAAACCTAACAAATGCGCAAAACCAGCGGTACACTATTTACCAAGACCAAGTAAAGCCAGCCATGCAGGCGGAGTATGAAAAAACAACCAAAGAATTTATTGAAGAGTGCAAAAAAAACAACCTTAAAGGTGCTGACTGGGTTACGGCAAGATTGACCGATGGCAGGTATTTATATATATCCCCTATAGATAAAATGGCAGATTTGGACAAAGACTTGTTTGCACCATTAGCAGAAAAAATAGGTAAAGAAAACCTACAAAAATATTTTGACAAATTTGATAAGTGTTATGATAAAAACGGAAGTTACTCAGTGACTTTAGACAAGGATTTGTCTTACATGCCCAATGGTTTAACAACAAATACTGTAGGGCAGGATTTTAGAAAGTACCATCTTTTTTATGTTACGCCATCCAATTCAAAAATTATGGCAGCACAATTAAAAACCATAAAACAACTCTTTGAGCGTAAAAACGCCAAAGAATATTACAGAATATACCATAGCGGTTATGGTGTGGTGGGTGAATATTATATGGCTGTCGTTTCTGCAAAAGATGAAACAGAAGAGGCTAAAACATCTGATGAAAATAATGCCTTATTGGGTGAAGCTTGGAGCAATGCTTTCTCTGAGTTAATGAAGTTTACTGAAAAATATGAAACCATTTCTGGAGTGATGCGCCCAGATTTAAGTTATGCTGCAAACAAATAATGATTAATAAAAAAGTAAATCATTTCTAAAAACAACCTAAACAAACGTGGCGACGATACGCAATCAACATGAAAAAGTATTTATTAATGCTCTTATTTATTCCTGTAATTGGAATGAGCCAAACAAAAACCATTCTTACAGCCAGCCGTTTATTTGCCAAAAATGACAAGAGTATGGAGTTTGAAAAAGCCTTGGCTACCCATTCTCAAAAATATCATACCGGCGATGTAAAATGGCGGGTATGGTCTGTAGAATCTGGTCCTGATGCAGGCGGATACATGGTGACTGAAGGCCCAAGTAGTTGGAGTGTTTTGGATGGCCGAGGCGAAATTAGTGCAGAGCATACAAACGATTGGTCAAAAAATGTGTTGCCACTTACCCAAGGTCAAGGTCAAAGCGCTTATTATGATTTTCAGGCTGATTTAAGTACAGTACAATTGACCGATTATGCAGACAAAATTGTTATCAGTCATATGACTGCAAAACCCGGGAAAATTAATTATATAAAAGACCTTATTCAAAAACAGAAAAAGGTATGGGAAGCGGGCAATGAATCAGTAGCAGTTTATTTGGCGGCATATTCAGGCGAGCCAAGTTATATTACAGTAACCCGTTTAAAAAATGGGTTTAAAGAATTAGCCAGCGATTATCGTAAACCAATTGCCGAAAGGTATAATGCTATTTTTGGTGCAGGATCTTGGGATAACTGGATGAAAGATTATTCAGATGCAGTGCAGAGCCGCTTTTCTGAAGTACTTACCTACAAGCCAGGTTTGAGTTCAAAATAATTTTTAATACTTTTTGACAAGGTGATTCAAAATCGCCTTCTCAATTTTCTTATCGGCTGGTGTCGCAATCGACACAAATACTTTTATGAATAAGGTTGGTGACGACACCAACCACTAGAAAAAAACTTTAAAACCTTTCACTCATGAAAGCTACGATCAGCATCGCTCTAAAGCAAAGCAGCTCTATTCCTTCACTATCTGTTTATTTCGCCACCGACAGAAATACTTTTATTGAATAAGGTTTGTGACAACACCCACCACTAGAAAAAATAGATTAAGACTAATTTATAGAGGCAAATACCACCAAGCTAGGTAAAAATAAGTATTGCGGTCATCATCCATAAAAAATTCTAGAATTACATGCAAACTAGTTGAGTTAAAAATTAAATAATATCTTATATTTATATAAATAAAACGCTATACATCTTGCTAAATTTAAATTTTAAAAGTAATTAGAATGACATGTTCATTCAGTTTTAAACTTAACTATATGTTTGTTTATTATCATTTATCTGTCCTATTAAACATAAGGTTGCCGACAAAGTTTTGTGGGTAAGCATATTTACATAACACTATTTATTTCAAATTTTAAATCAACGATTATGAAACTATTTATCGAAAGCAGTTTACGGTTTAAACTGTTGATAGTAATCATGGTTTGTGTACTTTACAGTTGTCAAAAACCATCTCAGCTCCAAGAGCCTCAGATTTCGGATCTTTCATCAAAAGCGCAACAAAATTCACAAAAGCAAGCGGAAGAAAGTGCAGATGTGCCTTTTCAGTGGTACAAATTCATGACTGTTCTTCAACGCACGGTTGCTCCTCAACCGGTTGTATTTACTCAGGCAAGAGCATATGCTTATATTGGCGTAGGCTTGTTTGAAGCAGTGCAACCCGGCATTCAAAGCGGAAAAAGTTTGAGCAATAAACTATATCAAATGCCTGCTATGCCAAAGCCTGATCATTCCAAAAAATATTTGTGGAGTGCATCTGCCAATGCTGCAATGGCAAGTATGGTAAAACAATTTTTAGCTAACTTGTCTCCATCAGAAAAAGCCAGTATTGACGCAAAAGAGCTGGCTATTTACAATCAATTAATGTTAACAACTACTGATGATGTTATGATACGGTCTGCAGCCTTTGGTCGGTCTATTGCCACTGCAATCTATAACTGGTCTACTAGCGATAACTTCAGTATAACTAGTGGCACATATTCACCACTTACACAGCCATGGGCATGGGTGCCCACTCCCCCTAATTTCCCTAAAGCAATTGGAGATAACCTAGAGCACTCAAGGCCATTTTTAAAATATAGTTTAGATGCAGCTGCGCCTCCTATTCCGGTTGTATATTCTGACAATCCGACTTCTGCATTTTACATGGCAGCTAAAGAAGTACACGATCTTGGGAATCTATTAACTATCACACCTGCTAACAAGGCAACGGCTAGTTGGTGGGCTGATGCCGGTGGAGTGGGTGTAGGCGCTCCGGCCCCTTATCATTTACTATCTATTGTAACGAGCGTTTTGGAAAGTCAGCATTCAGGATTATGGAAAGCTGCAGAGGTTTATGCAAAAACCGGTATAGCGCTAAAGGATGGGCCAATTGGTACATTCAGGGCAAAATATCAATATAATTTGCTTCGTCCCATTACATACATACGCCGGTTTATGGATCCAACTTGGAGATCTTATTTAATTAATCCCCCATACCCTGAATACCCCTCGGGGCTGGTTTGCTTTTATGGGACCCTTATACAGGTATTGATAAATGAATTTGGTGATATTCCTGCAACGGATAATGTGTACTTATGGAGAGGTTTGCCTGCCCGGAATTTTAGTTCACTCAGCCTAATGCGGGCAGAAGCCGCCACTTCAAGGGTTTATGCTGGTATTCATTATCGCTTTACACAAAATGTTTCTATTGACTTAGGAATTAAATTAGGTAATGAGATCAGCAAAATTAAAATGCATGGGCTTGATGACGATGAATAAATTTTGGTTACAAATTCATCAAGAAAGAAAGGGTGTTTACTTCGTTAATTACATTATTATAACGATAAAGTGAACACTCTTTTTAATTTATCACGTCTACTTAACAAGTGCAGATAATGCAGTATAGAAAAGTGCGGAAGTTTATCTGTGCGGCTGATTTAAATGATGTTGAACTTTGGAATTATAATTTTAGCGCCGCACAGAAAGCCATGGCACAAAGGTTTCACCTGATTTCTGCGCTAGTGATCATCTCTGCACTAGGTGGGATAATTACCAAATAATTGAGGGTAAGATTTGTTTGCATGCGTCGATCAACTCGCAACTTTGTTAGAGCCGAATGCCTCCGGCAGTGGAACGCCGAGGATTCGTTTCACTCTTGCGCATATTAACGTTTCATTTAGTGAGATAAAACAAATTGTTTGTTTCCTATACTCAGTCGGCTGCTTAAAGACCAAGCTTAGGCGTGTGCGTGGTAGGATGCGCTTCATTTATTGTCACTGTTGAACCGACGGAGGCAAAAGATGAAGAATTGCTTATGGATAATGTGCTGAGAAAGCAAGAATTGTTTGTGTAGTATTAAGCAACGCAAAAGTTTATTCAAATCAGATTTGTTGCTACCCTAAGGTAAGCTGGTGTTCAATCCCCAGTTTAAACTATTTACACAACTAATTCATTGTCAATATTTTAAAAATTATGAAATATTGTTAGTTATGGTCTAAATTGTGTTGACTATTATCCCTTGGAGATCACTAAAAGAAAAGCTTATCGTAAATAAATATTTTGGCAATTAAGTGAAAAATCGTGCACATTAATTCAATAAATAAATATTAAATATAATAATCATGAATAAAGCAAAAAGTATAACATCATCCTTTACTCCTCAAGTAACCACTCCCAAAACCTTAATTATGAAGAAATCTAAACTCATCGTCCTTTGTGCTATTGTATTTATTACAACCGCTATACAAACAGTTCAGGCACAGGCAAAGATTAGTGGGCTGGTAACTACTATTACAGATAAACCTGTTGATGGCGTAAATGTTTTATTGTTAAACAGCGTTGATTCCACTTTAGTAAAAGGAACAATTACTAAAAGTTCCGGCCAGTTTGGTTTTGACAACATAAAACCCGGAAAATATATTATCAACGCATCATTCATTGGCTATAAGAGCTCTTTCAGCAAAGAAATTATTGCTGGTTCTGGTGAAGTAATAAATACAGGTACAATAAAATTGAGTAATGAGGATAAACAACTGTCTGCTGTTACAGTGGTTGCCCGTAAACCGATGTTTGAGCAAAAAATTGACCGGATGGTTATTAATGTAAAAAACAGTATCACATCTGCCGGTGGTACAGCATTGGAGGTATTGGAAAAATCGCCTGGTGTAGTTGTAAACCGGCAAAGTAATTCTATAGGGTTGAATGGAAAGGAAGGGGTTGTGGTTATGATTAATGGTAAAATTTCGAGAATGCCTGCTGATGCTGTAGTACAAATGCTGGCAGGGATGAATGCTTCAAATATTGACCGCATTGAATTAATTACAACACCGCCTGCCAATTTTGATGCAGAAGGCAATGCCGGTTTTATTAATATAATCCTTCTCAGTAATCCGAATAAAGGCTTAAACGGATCTTATTCTTTAACGATGGGCTATGGTAAAGGTTATACTCCCTCTGGGTCTGTAAACTTTAATTACCGCAATAAAAAAATCAATTTATTTGGCGATTATTCATTTACGTGGAATAACCAGGAGCAGGTCTTTAATTTTTACCGCCGCTATGTACAGCAGGGGGTTACTACTCAGCATACCTCTCAAAACTTACGGAAACCGGAGGATGGTAATCAAACCGCCCGGTTGGGGCTTGATATACAGGTAACACCCAAAACAGTAATAGGTGTACTGGTTGGTGGCTATAACAGTAAATGGAATATGACAGCCCGGAATAGCTTATCTACACTAAAAAATAATATTAAGGATTCAACGGTTGCAGTTACAAACACTGAGTTGAACCAATGGAAACATTTTATGGGCAATATAAATTTTTCTCATACCATAAAGGAAGGCGAAACAATAACCGCCGATTTTGATTATTTGTATTACAGGGATAATAACCCCAACGATTATACCAACCTATATTTTAATGGTGCCGGCACTGTGCTGGGCACAGAGCAAACAAGAAGCACTAAGGTGACACCTTTAAGCGTGTGGGTAGGTAAATTTGATTATAATAAAAAAATAAGCAAAAAAGTAACTGCTGAAGGCGGTGTTAAAGTAGCGCTGTCGCAATTTTCGAATAATGTGGCGGTGGAAAACAGTTCTCAGGGTGGCTGGGTAAAAGACCCTGAACTTACTGCCGATTATAAATTGAAAGAAAAAATAGCAGCAGCCTATACTGCCTTGAGCATACAGGCTTCTGAAAAAATAAGTTTGAAATTAGGGCTACGGTATGAATACACAACATCTAACCTGGGAAGCGATAAGCAGCAAAATTTAGTTGATCGTAAATACGGAAGATTTTTTCCAAGCATATTTTTAGCCAAGAAATTTGACGATAAAAATGCTGTCAACTTATCTTATAGCCGCCGTATTACCCGGCCAACTTTTAAAGACATGGCGCCTTTTGTAATATTTGTTGATCCCTATACTTTCTTTTCCGGCAACAGCAGCCTACAACCTGCTTTCTCCAATATCTTCAAAGCAGATTACCTGCATAAGAGTTTTGTAGTATCTGTTTCTTATACAAAGGAAGATGAATCTATTGCTAATTTCCAACCGAAACTTTCAAAAGATAACAAGCAGATTTATGCATCAGAAAACCTGGATAATATTAAAACAATAAACATCAGCCTTTCCATACCTATTACGGTAACCAAATGGTGGAATATGCAGAATAATATACAGGGAAACTGGCAACAACTGAATGCTACTTTTATTAAAGGCCCTTTTCAGCTTGAGCAGTATAATTTTGGCTTTAACAGTTCTCAGAATTTTGTGCTGCCAAAAAATTTCAGTATTGAGTTGTCTGGGTTTTATCAATCAAAAGCATTATTCGGGGCATCTGTTTTCAACGGTTCGGGAATGGCAAATTTTGGCTTGCAGAAAAGGTTTGGAAAGAATAATAACAAACTGAGGTTTGCAATTACAAACATTTTTGATGGCGGTGTATTTAAAGGGGTAACAAATATTCCCGCTGAAAATATATATGTGGAAAACAGTTTCAGGTTTACACAGCGTACTTTCCAACTTACTTACTCACAAAGTTTCGGGAATAAAAAATTGAATGACAAACGCAATCGTTTTTCTGGGTCAGATGAGGAACAGAAAAGAATGAAATAGTTTTAAGTTTTGCCCGGAAGGGATTTGGCAAATCCAGCAAAAATACCGCCATCCCATCACCTCGGTTCGTGGCATACCGAAATACAACAATGAATAGGGTTCATGGAGATACTAAGCAGAGCGAAGTATAAAGAAAAAAAGGTAAGTCGAAAACCCAGTAGAGCAAATAATTAAATAATAAATATTTGAAATGAAAAATAAACAAATAACACTTCTATTTATCGCATTGCTGAATATATTTTCTTTTTTGTTCTGATGGCACCTCCGGCTTTTATGCCAACGAAAAAATAAGTATTTAAATTGGGCAATAAAAAAATTAATTTGATAAATCGATCACCATGGGTAAATACCGAAACAACTTTAAAACATCAATCAATACAATCAGATCATGAAAAAAATACCGCTTGTTATAAGCATGGTAATTGGAAGCCTTCATTGCTTTACGGCACAATGCCAAACAAAAGTTATCGATATGCATGCACATTCTTACATCGATAGCGACTTTGCTGAAAGAGAACCTGCAACTGATTATTATGGAAATAAAGGTTCTTCCAATGCAACAGCACACAAAGTTGCAAGCTTTGCTGCATTTAAAAAATTGAATGTAGTAAAAGCAATGGTAAGTGGTAACCCGGAGAGCGTGGAGAACTGGGCAGCAAAGGACAGTAACCGTATTGTTATCAGGGGAATTTTGATGTACACCCCAACTGATTATGGTATGGATACAATGAAGTTTGAACAGCTGATTAAAGACAAAAAAATAGAAGTGTTTGGCGAACTGGCGCCTTATTATGCTGGCGCCACATTAAGCGATTCTATCTGGCAACCTTATTTACGCATTTGTCAAAAATATGATATTCCGGTGGCCGTTCATACCGGAGGTGGCGATCCCGGTGGAACTTACTCATGGTCGCCAAAAGCCAGGCTGAAGTATGGTGACCCTTACCTCATTGAAGATGTGTTGGTGAATTATCCCAAGCTCAGAATATACCTGATGCATGCCGGAGGAGAAGAATGGCACGAACATGCGCTTAGGCTCATGGCTTATTATCCGCAACTGTACACCGATGTGGCAGTAATGCTTTGGGTAGAGCCCAATACACAAAGAATAATCAAAGACTTTCTTCGCAATACAAAACAAGCCGGATATCTAAACAAGGTTATGTTTGGCTCCGACCAAATGATATGGCCTTATGCCATTGAAAAATCGATTACGTTTTTGAATAGCCTCAGTTTCCTCACAAAGACGGATAAAGAAGATATACTGTATAACAATGCGGCCAGGTTTTTAAAAATAAAAAAATAATTAAGTACATCTCCATGGGTTGTGTCTTCACAAGTAATGGCAATGAAAAATAAGCCTTGGTAAAGAACT
>Ga0209511_1002727_pt1 | contig 14123 bp, 8 predicted proteins | sample SSSSmetaG_FD_184141 | JGI IMG/M metagenome (GOLD analysis project Ga0209511, IMG submission 184141) | Glacier valley bacterial and archeal communities from Borup Fiord, Nunavut, Canada, to study Microbial Dark Matter (Phase II) - ​SSSS... | ecosystem: Environmental > Aquatic > Freshwater > Ice >...
CACCCAGGTCCACCGCTACAAGAAGGATGACAAGCAAGCGGCTCTCATCAACTTCCAGAAGGGGCAGACCTGGGCCACGCGCGAGCGAAGACGAAGGTGGTACAGTTGCAGGGTAGCCTACACTGTCAGTTTGACATTAGGCCGAGGTAGAGTATCTTGCTAATCTGGCCGCGCGTGACGCTGCTGTTTGGCTCAAAGTGGGTGAGGTCAGTGCCGTTGACCACGCCTCGGTTGTAGGCGGTCTCCACTGCGTCGTAGAAGAAACTGCTGGCTGGCACGTCGCTGAAGTGCGGCCCACCCACCACGTTCGTCGCCCAGCCAAACGCCCGGCCCACGATGATCATGGTTTGGCCCCGACTGATCTGGTCGTTGGGCTTGAAGCAGGGTGGCGTAGTTCCCCCACATTGGACCGCCTGCGCGTAACCGGTAACTGCTCCGTTGGCGGCGGCGGTCTCGATGTAGCGGTAGAGGATGTTGCTGGTTGGCACGTCGTTGAAGGTCGGCGTGGTCGGGTTGACGATAGCCCAGCCCCGCGCCAGGCTGATCATCTTGGCGAACTGGGAGCGGCTGGCGTTGGCATTGGGGCTGAAGACGTGGTTGCCAGTGCCGCCGACGATCCCAGCGCAGGAGAGGTAGCGGATTGGCCCCGCCGCGAAGTAGCCCGCTGGCACGTCGGTGTAGTAGTCGAGACACTCCGCACTGTAGTGCAGCAAGCTGCTACCCGCCGCCCAGCCCTCGGTTGGGCTGACAAAGCTGATGCTGGGGAGGGAGGAGCCAGTAGGATTGTTGACCTCCTGCCAAGTGCCATTCTGATAATGCAACAGCGGCCCGCTACCGCTAGCCCAGCCTTCGGTGGCGGAGAGCATCTGGATATCGCGGATAGAGGAGTGGCACGCGGATTTGGGTCCAACTGCTACCATCCTAATGCAGCAGGTTGCCCGAACTGCTGGGGTTGTAGCCACCGATCCAGACATCGTTGGCAGCACGGGCATGGACAGCGGCCAGGCGGATGGTGCTGTTGGGGGATGTAACTGCCAGCCAACTAGTACCGTCGTAGTGGTAGATGAGGGGAAGCGCAGTGGGCGAGACAAGGGCAGTAACCCCAATTGCCCAGCCGTCGTTCGGGCCGCTAAAGCTGACCTTGAGCAGTACACCCTGCTCAGGCAGCGTGTAGGCTTGCCCACTGCCAGCAGTGAAGTGGCTAAAGACAGGGCTGTGGCGGTAGGTTGGTGCGCTGCCAAAGGAGTAGCCGACGGCCCAAGCGTTGTCGGTGGTGATCATCTGTATATCGTAGAGGTTGTAGTCGGGCTGGACGAAGTTGGGGATCATAGTGCCGCTAAGATAGTGGGTGTAGCTCTCTAGTGGGCTACCCTGTAGTAGCCAGCCATCGTTCGGGTTAAGGAAATCGAAAGCTGTCACTTCAGGTATGTAAGTCCCACCTGCTCTGGTTGGCAGGGCGACCGGCAACCAGAGACTGTCAGTGTAGTGGTAGAGGGTGGTTAGTGGACTGGGCCAACTGGGGAAGCGGTGACTGAGCCAACCTTCACTGGCACTAACCATCTGTATCCTGTCGCCACCGGGTTGCGAGGGCATGATGGTGGAGGTAGCAGTACCGTTCCAGTGCGCGATCTCTGCGTTCAGACCCACCGCCCATACATCGTTGGTAGCACTGCCAGAGAGCGCGTAGATTTCGTAGCCGTCCCCAACCTGCGTGTTGTTGTGCCTGAGGGAGATGCCGCCGATGTTACTACCACAGTTAGAGTCTCCAGTGATGCTGCTATGGAAGTAGTCGTTGCTAGCAGCACTAAAGATAGAATGACTACGTGTGAAAGGGTTGCAGTTCCCAGCTGGCTGCATGGGCTGACTGGCGGCCACTATCCGCTGCCAGGTGCCAGCAGTGTAGTGCAGAACAGAGGGACTGTTGAAACCTCCCGTACCTGCCCAGCCTTCGGTGGCATTGAGCATATAGATGGTGTCAACAGTGAGATCATTGTTCATCGCTGGCAGCACTGCCTGCGTCCAGGTACCATTGTTGTAGTGGAAGATAGACCAGGCATTACCAACCAGCCAACCCTCGGTCGGGCTGACCCACGACATTTGGTAGATAGTGACAGTGGGCGTGATTGGGGTGGCAACCTCCTGCCAACTGTTGCCCGTATAGTGCAGCAGGCTGGCGCGCGAGTGCTGGCTATCGGTATAGACCCGGCCAACAGCCCGCGCCTCACCTGGCCCCACAATGTCTACGTCGTACAGGCTGCTGGTTGCAGAGAGGGGGCTGGTTGAACGCAGCCAATCACTACCGCTCAGCCGCAAGATAGTATTGCCCTCCCCGACGGCCCAACCCTCGCTGGCGGTCGCATCTACGGTGTAGAGGGTAGTGCTGACTGGGGAGGGGTAACTACCCCAACTGTTATTGTAGAACCGCTTGATGGTGCCAACCTGACCTACGATCCACCCGCTGCTGGCCGATACCATCTTGACCCCGTAGTAGCTGGGGTAGGCGATCTGCCAGGCCGAAGGCTCTGCTACTGCTGGGGCGGCGAATGGGTTGCCAGCGGCAAACTTGTTTGGTACCTGCTGTGGCTGCTGGGTTGTGGGTTGAGCAGTGGGTTTGCTTTGGTCGGTGGTGGGCGGCGTGGCTGCTGACTTAGGCTAGTCGGTGGTCGGTGCAGCCACGGGTAGGCTGCCCTCCTGCTTGCTGGCGGGGCTGGCTGGTTGATCGCTGGCTGGGCCATTGCTGGCGGCGGCCTGGCTGCTACCAATCAGCAGCATCGCTACGACGAGCAGGGCTATTAGCCCACTGGAACGGTTGCTGGACATGATTGCTCCTCCATAGTGTTTCGCACTAACACATCTTACTTGATGTACATCCGCAGCCGCTTTGCTTCAACAGCTCGCCAAATGAAATGAGCTACCCCAGCACGGGGTAGCTCATCTAATGCGTTATGTCTCCTCGATAGCAGTGCTTGCAAGGTAGCGACGAGTTGGCGCAGAGCGGATGTGGGAGGATGCTTCAGTCTTTGCTCCACTGCCCACCCTGGTAGTGCAGGATCAGCCCGAACCCGCCGACAGCCCAACCCTCCCTGGCAGAGAGCATAGTCAGGGCATGGAGGTTGGTGTTCACCCCAAACTCCACTGGCTGCCAGTTGCCAGCCACGTAGTGCAGCAGGGGATTGTGCAACAGGCCATCGCTGCTAGCAAAGCTACCGCTGCTAACCGCCCAGCCTTCCTGGGCTGAAGTCAGTAGCAGGCTGCCCAGGTGCGCGTTGGTCTGGCTGGCAACCTGCCGCCAGCTACCCTGCTCGTAGCGCAAGAGGGTGCCGTAGGTGCCAACTGCCCATCCTTCTGCCGCCGAAGTCAGGTAGACGCTGGTCAGATAGCTGTTGAGGTCGGGCAGCGCATACTTCGTCCAGCGACCAGCCTGGTAGTGCAGGATGGTGGGGTGCAGGCGGGTGTTGATGCCGTAGTAGTTGGCGATGCTACCGTAGCCACCGACCGCCCAGCCCTCGTCGGCGGTGGGCATAGCGATGTCGTAGAGGGTGTCGCTGCTGTCGGTAGCCACCGCCTGCCATTTACCGGCCTGGTAGTGCAGGATAGTACCATTCTCGCCCACGATCCAACCGTCAGTAGGAGAGCGCAACAACACTTTGTTAAGGTGGCTATGGCTGGGGCTATCGCTCACCACCCACTTGCCAGCTTCGAGGTGCAGGATGGTGCCGCCGCTACCCACGATCCAACCCTCGTTACCGACCAGAGCGATGCTGTTCAGGTTGGCCTGGGTTGGGCTGGCTGCCACCGACCACGCACCCGCCTGGTAGTGCAAGATGGTGCCGTAGCGACCGCTGGCCCAACCCTCAGCTGGGCTGCTCATCTGCACCGCGAACAGGTCGGCGTTGTTGTAGCTTTGCGCTTCAAGCCAGCGACCATCCTGGTAGTGCAGGATCGCTTTGTCCCCGACGATCCAACCGCCGCCAGCCGCGTCTAGCCGCACAGCCCGCAACTTGCCAGGAACAGGGCTGTCCTGGGCGGTCAACTTGCCAGCCTGGTAGTGCAGGATGCTGGCCTGTTCGCTGCCAGCAGCGGCGTTGCCCACAATCCAGCCCTCGTCCGCCCAGCTCATGGAGATGCTGTTCAGCCCCCCACTCGCGGCTTTAGCCGCCACCTGCCAGTCCTTGCCGTCATAGTGCAGGACAATACCATGCTGCCGCCCATCTTTGTCGCGCTCAGTGCCGACGACCCAGCCGTTGCTAGCCGACACCATCACTACATCGTTCAGGTCAGCCTGGGTGGGGCCGAGCAGCGGCGCGTTGCTGCCATTCACCCCGCCGTAGCCAGCGACGATCTGCCAGCGGCCCGCCTGGTAGTGTAGGATAGTACCAGCATCACCGACCGCCCAGCCTTCATCCACTGCTAGCATCTGGATAGCCCGCAGCGGCACATCGGCTGGGCAATCCACCGCCGCCCACTTACCGCCGCTGTAGCGGAGCAACTGGCCGAAGTGTGTGCCACCCTCGGCCATACCACCGACTGCCCAGCCCTCACTAGCCGAAGTCATCTGCACGTCGTGGAGGATGTAGCTGTTGGCGGGTAGGCTCTCGCGCTGCCACTGGCCGTGCTGGTAGTGCAGGATCAGGCCCTTAAAGCTGTTGCTGCTGGTCTGCCCTACCACCCAGCCCTCGTCTTTATCTACCATGTAGATAGCGTTGAAGGTGTAGCTGCTGTCCAGCCCCTCGACCTTTGTCCAGCGACCATGCTGGTAGTGGAGGATGCCGCCACCCACCGCCCAGCCTTCGTCTGCCGTCACCATCTGGATAGCCCGCATATAGCCCAGCGCGGTGGGGGCAGGGACATCGCTGTTTGGAGGGAACACGGTGGCATTGACCCCTGGAGCAGACTGTACATCGGTGGCGACTGGCGAGGGCAGGCCCGCATCAGCGGTGGCATAGTCGCTAGCCATGCTGGTCAGGGCGGCAGGCGGCACTTCGGTGGCAGTAGGGGTGATCGTTGGCGCAGAAGCAGGCGGGCCACTAGCCGCTACCTGCTTGAGCGAAGCCGCCACCTGCACCAACACTGCGTCGGGGTAGACCGCGCTGTTAACATCAATCAGGGTGTTGTCGCGTACCATGATCAGCGAGGTTTGCTGCTCTGCGCCGCTCTGCGTACGTACCAGCCAGCCTTGCGCGTCTGCCACAGCAACCTTCTCTGCCGCTTGCAGACCGTCGCGGTCGTTCTGGCTGACCCGGTACTGGCTGATCGTCAGCCAGTTGCGATTATCAAGGGGTGGCATTACCGCCGCACCCAGTACACGACTGTACCTATTGCGTTTGCTGGATTCCTCTTTGGTTAGATAGCTGAGGGTCAAAGGGCCACGGCTACCGTCATTGTAGAGCGAGGCAGGCGGCACCAGTGCAACAGGTATGTAGCTCGGCAGGTAGATGGCGAACTCGCGGCTGCTGACCACCAGCGGGTCGGGCTGGGGAGCGGCGGTGGCGGGGTTGGGCGGCAGATTGAAGTTGATCGCCACGCTGTTTGCGGGCATCGTGAAGCTGAACAACTGGGCAGCAAGTGGCGCGTTGTAGCTGATTGCGGTTACTTCGTCAGTATACATCTTGCCGCCAGTACGCTGGTCGCGCACCTCGTACTTGAGCGGGAAGTAGCTATCATGGTCGAACCAGTACCACACCCTCGCTATGTTGGTTGGTGCGCTACCTGATTGCCCGACTGGGGCAGACCAGCTACAATCGCTACGGCTAGAGAGCGAGCCAATCTCCACCACATACGCCTCGCGGCCAGCTACCGTCTCAACCCCGTGCAGGGTCGGTACGTAGCAACCACTGGCGTTGAGGATCGTCTGGCTACTGCCAATATCCAGTAGGCTGCCAACTATACTCTGCTGCGCTGACAAGGCCTCCACGTATACCTCGCCAGCCGGTGGGCTGAACCACCATTGGTGGCTGCCGTCGCTAAGATTGAGGTAGCTGAGGTCTTGGGGCTGGCCGTAATTACCCCGGCCAGGGAAGGTAGACTGCTGGCGGTTGGGTGTTTCGCGCCGCCAGCGGTTGGGCGGCTGATACCAGAGGCGGGTTTCGTCGGCATGGTTTAGCTGCACCGGGTTGAGCGACCAACTAGACTGCCGCCGCGTGAGAGCAAAAGCTGGCACTTGCTCGCTGTCGAGCAGCACTTTGGCGCGAGCAAGCACTTCTGCTGCGTCCTTCGCTTCGGGGTAGGCGGGCAGGGTGGGCATCGCCTGGGGGACAGGGCCAAGCCGCTGCGCCCGATCCGCCAACGCCCCCGCAAACCACAGGCCGCCGACTACCAGCAGTAGCAGCAACCCAGCGGTAGCCAGCCGGTTGACCAGCCAGATAGTGGCGCGTTGGGGCTGGCCCCCTGGCTGCCCGGTCAGCGGGCTGGCTACGCCCACCCGATTTTCGCTGGCGATCTCGACTGCCAGCCGTTGTTGCAACAGGTTGGCGAAGTCGGCAGAGGGAGCAGGGGGCTGCACTACCGCCTGGATTTGCCGCACGGTGGCAGCCAGTCTCGGCTCAAGACCAGCGGGTGGCTGCCCCTCACCAACGCGCAAGGCCAGGCTGTACTCACTCAGCAGTTGCGCTTGTTGCTCCTCACCTGCGCTCATCTTTGCCTCCCCTCACCTCTAGCGTTGTCCAATATGATCTGCCGCACCCGCTCGACCGCCCTCAGGTGCAGCATCCTGACCGCGCCCGCGCTACGGCCTAGCACCGCCGCTATCTGTTCGCCCGTCCAGCCGCTAAAGTACAGTTCCAGCACAGTGCGCTGCTCCTCCTTCAGCATCCCTATGGCCGCCTGCACTTCTGCCCGCTCTACCTTTGCCATCATGCGCTCCTCTGGCGTGGGGGTGGGATCAGATAGGGCGGCGGCTTCGGTCAGCGAACCTTGCGGCCTGCGCTTGCGGTAGCTGTCCACTACGATGTTATGGGCAATGCGGAACAGCCAGGCTGCTACCTTGCCGCCCTGGTAGCTGTCCAGCCCCGCCAATGCCTTGAGGAAGGTCTCGCTGGTCGCATCCTCTGCTGCCTCCTTGCTGCCGAGGCGCACGTAACAATAACCGTAGATCGGTGTGAGGTAGCGTTGATAGAGCAGATTGAAGCTGTGGTGGTCGTGGCGGGCCGCTTGCAGCAAGGCTCCATCCGCCACCTCAACTTCCTCCACCTGCTGATCGTCAGGCTTTGGCCTCAACCAGGCTGGCACATCGCTACTCCTACGCTGCCTATGTAGACGCAAAAGCTACGTCTCATTAGTAAGACGTAGCTGTAGCGGTAATGTCACGATTGGCGAAGCCCGCGAAATGTTGTATGATAGAGGCGATCTGCTGATCTGATGCAGGTCGGACGAACGCGCTTTGTACGACAAGATAGCCGAGGCAGCCAACGGAAGGAGCGAAGCAGGTGAGTACCCCTCTAGCAAGTGTGGAGTCGGAGCAGGATGTTGGCCTACAAGAAAGCAGCGGCGCAGGCATTTGGCCGAGTCTGGATTATGAGCAGTGGAAGGACACCTACGCAACCCTGCATATGTGGATGCAGATTGTTGGTAAGACGCGGCTCGCCCTCAGCCCCATGCTCAACCATTGGTGGCAGACTGCCCTCTATGTTGCACCGCGTGGCCTGACTACCTCGGCGATAGCCTACGAGAACCGCACCTTTGAGATAAACTTCGACTTTATAGATCACCATCTGAACATCCAAACCAGTGCTGGACAGAGCCGCTACATGGCCCTGTACCCACGCACTGTAGCCGACTTCTACGGAGAACTGCTAGCTCTATTGCGCTCGCTTGGCATCAACGTAAACATCACGCCGATCCCCCAAGAAGTAGCTGAGCCGATCAACTACGACCTTGACACCACGCACAAGTCTTACGACCAGGATTACGCCAACCGCTTCTGGCGCATCCTGGTGCAGACGGATACGGTGTTCAAGCAGTTTCGTGGTCGCTTCGTCGGCAAGAGCAGCCCGGTGCATCTCTGGTGGGGAGCTTTGGATCTGGCAGTGACCCGCTTCTCTGGGCGGCGGGTAGCACCGCGGCCAGGTGCCGACCGGGTGCAGCGCGAGGCATACTCGCACGAGTGTATCAGTGCCGGTTTCTGGCCGGGCAACAGTCAGGTTGAGCCAGTCTACTACTGCTACACCGCACCAGTGCCAGCCGGGTTGAGTGCTGCTCAGGTACGACCCAGTAGTGCGTACTACGACGACCAGCTAGGAGAGTTCCTCCTACGGTACGAGGATGTACGCAAGGCTAGCGACCCCCGCGCTATGCTACTAGAGTTCTTGCAAAGTACCTACGAGGCTGGAGCCGAGCTAGCAAACTGGGATCGTCAGGCTCTGGACTGGCAGCCAGTAAGTTCGTAGGCGGCAACGCCCACCAGCCGCCAGCCCAGCCAATCCAGGTCAGGGCTGGGTATGCCGCTGACCTGGTAGTTGGCTAGCAGAGGGCTGAGCAAGATGCTTCTTGAGTTGGAGGCCGGTACCAGAGGCGGCCACAGCCAATAGTAGTCCTGTTTATCGCTGCCTACCGAGGTGTTGCAGCAAGGTTGGTAGCTGGGGTTTGTCGGTGCCAGTGTTCGCCCAGGGCTGAACCGATAGTAGATAGCTGTCTTCCCACCAGCCTGCTGACCAGTAGGTGCCGCCTAGGTTGGCTGCGTCCATTGCACCGAGGAAGTTGTCTAGCACCACAAACCAGCGTGGGTCAGTGCGCGGTACGCCGTACTCGCTGACGAAGCCCTTGAAGTTGTGCAGGGTGAGCCAGGCGGTGAAGGGTTGTAGCCGATCCGCCCCCACGTTGGGATAGCCACCATTACTCTCATAAGTGCCAAGATAGGCTCCGCTACCGTCGCTGTCAAAGTATTGGTGTGCGTCGTAGACGATGTTGTTCTGTGGGTCGCTGATGTTCAGGTTAGCGTTGCAATCCTGCCAGGTCCATGCCCCCTGCCAGCAGTCGCCAGGGATATAGATGGTGTGGGTAGTATCCACCAACCGAATAGCATCTACTGCCGCCTGCGCGCTGACCGGCCAGTGACCACCCGTGTCGTGGGGTTCATTCATCAGGTTGTAGCTTACGTTTGGATAGCCTACGAAGTGCTGGGTCATGCGCCGCCAGAAATCGGCAAACGCGCTGTCAGGTACCTGCGCGCTACCAACCAGGTAATCTACGCCGCCAACCTGGTAGCGGTCGAAGTTCTGTGGCTCGAACATGACCGACATCCCCCGTGCCTGGGCGAAACCAACCACGGCATCAAGCCGGGTAAGCTCATCAGCATTGAGGGCTGTATTCAAGCTACGCTGAACGCGCTCCCATTGCAGCGGCAAACGGATGAAGTTGAGACCCTTGCTGCTGAAGTAGGCGAAATCAGCTTCCAGCGGGTAGCGGTAATCCACTCCGTATACGCCAGGATAGTTGCCGCCAAACTCGCCGCCAGAGAGGTTTACCCCCCGATAGTAGCTGACCCCAGGCAGGGGCGTGGCAGTAGCCCCCGGCGTGGCAGTGGCTCCCGGCGTGGGGGTGCCGCTGCGATAGAGGATACCAAGATCGAGTACGCGGCTGAGTTCGTCGCGCCGAATGGGGGCGTTAGGCCGGAAGTTGCCATTCAAACCACCGACGATGCCGAGGTTGTAGGCGGTCTCAATCTGAGCATAGGCGAAGAAGCTGGCTGGCACGTCGCTGAAGCTGGGAGTAGCGGGGGTCGTCAGGCTGTAACCAGCGGCCCGCATCATCAGCGCAACTGCCTCGGCCCGACTAATGTTGTGGTTGGGCAGGTAGCAGGGCGCGGCCACCCCCGATGGGCCGCACTGGGCGGGGGTTTGATAGCCACTGCTCACCCCAGCGTGTACCATCGTTTCGATGTAGCCGTAGGCGAAGTAGGCAGGCGGCACATCGCTGAAGCTAGGGCTAGCAGGGGTGTAGGCGGGCAGGGCAAAGCCAACCGCAACCATACGGGCGAATTGGCCGCGAGTAGCTTGTAGCGACGGCCCAAAACGACCACCGCCGATACCATTCACCACCCCAGCACAAGCCAGGTCGTAGATGTAGGTGGCGAAGATGTTCCCGGCTGCTACATCGCTGAAAGTGATACCACAGACCTGAGGATGGAGGGCGGCAGGGTGAACCCCCAACGACCCAGTGGTGGCTTGCGGAGCGGAGGGTTGTTGTAGACTGCCTGCGCTAAAGATGAGGACGAGGATAAGAAGCGTGCCAGCAAGCACAAGATTAACGGTACGGTAAGCCATAATTGCTACCTCCTTCTGTAGATTATAGCACGTTAAGCCTAAAGTTCTTCAGTGGGCTGTACGGTCAGGGTGGGTACCCGCCAAATCACGGGTGAGCAGGCCAGCAGGGGGGCGCAACCCACGCTGGTGGTTGGGAAGGTAGGTGGTGTGGGCAGCCATGATAGCCGCCTATCATGTGCTGATCGCAGACCTGGACAGTTTGATCCCGCATCCCTGAGATGGTACAATCAAGGGGGAGAACTGGCGGGCGGGCAAGGCCCAATACTAGGCTACTGCAAGATCACCTGCGTAGCACAACAACAGCAAGCAATGCAAAATAGGCCACTCCCTGATGCCAGACTCTATGTACAACTTGAAGACCTTTCGGGAAAAAGTAAGAGAACTCTACCGCCGTAGTCTCCCTTACGAAGGAACCAGGCGGCCTACCCAGCGCGACCTCGCTGAAGCCATCGGGCTTGACCCTACTGAGTTGAGCAACCGGCTAAATGGCACAAAGGGCGCACTGCTCACCCAGCGTGACATCCGCGCTGTTGTGCTGGCTCTGGCCGAGTGGGAGGCTATCAGCAGCCAGGCTGAGGCCAGCGAGTTGCTGGCCCTGCTCGACTGTCCCTCGTTCACCGCTGCCGAGTGGCAAGTCCCTCCGCTTAGCGACCTCGCGCCTAACAGTGCTACTGCGCTGTTGGCTCTGCCGCTGGGCCAGCCCGCCCGCAACCTGCCCACCTATACCTCCAGCTTCATCGGGCGCAAGCATGATTTGGATGCAGTAGGCCGCCTGTTGAGCGACTCGCGCCTGCTTACCCTGGTCGGTAGTGGCGGTATTGGTAAGACGCGGCTGGCCCTCGAACTGGCGCGGCAACTTAGTGGCAGGTTCGCTGCTGGGGTCTGTCTGGTAGAACTAGCTACCCTCACTGACCCTAGCCTGGTGCCGCAAGCGGTAGCGAAGGCACTTGGCCTCGGCGAACAGGCTAATCAGCCGGTGGCAGATATGCTGGTTCGTTATGTGAGCGACAAGGAACTGCTGCTGGTACTTGACAACTGTGAGCATCTGCTGGCCGCTGTGACTGACCTCAGCTACCAACTGCTGCGGGCCTGCCCTACCCTGCGAATCCTAGCCACCAGCCGCGAGAAGCTGAACACAGAGGGGGAAGTAGTTTGGCGCGTACCTGCCCTGTCCCTGCCCAACCCACAAACCAAGGTCAATCCCCACACCCTCCCCCGCTATGAGGCTGTGCGCCTGTTTGTGGAGAGGGCTACTGCCGCCAATCCCGCCTTCCGCCTGACCTATGCCAACGCCCAGGCGGTGCGTGAAGTCTGTGAGCGGCTGGACGGCATCCCCCTGGCCCTAGAACTAGCCGCTGCCCGCGTCAGCCTACTCACTGCCGAGCAGATTAGCACCCTCCTGCATGACCGCTTCAAGCTCCTCACCAGTGGCACCCGCACAGTCCTCCCTCGCCAGCAGACACTGGCCGCCTTGATCGCCTGGAGCTACGAACTGCTCACCCCAGCCGAGCAGCAACTTTTCGCACAGCTAGCAGTCTTTGTTGGTAGCTGCACCCTTGAGGCAGTACTGGCTGTCTGCCCCAGTGCAGAGGGAGAGTCTACGCTTGATTTGCTGGCCCGCCTGCTGGACAAGTCACTGCTGGTCAACGACCAGGCAGGCAGCGCACATTATGCTATGCTAGAGTCGATCCGCGAGTTCGCCCTGCTGCACTTGAGCGTGGCAGCGGCAGAAGAACTGCGAGATCGCCATGCCGCCTACTATCTTTCGCTGGCTGAACAGGCCGAGCAGGAGTTGCGCGGCGAACAGCAGACCCACTGGTTGATGGTGCTAGAGCAGGCGCATAGCAACCTGCGGGCTGCCCTCAATCACGCCCTTAGCCGAAAGGACGGCACACTGGCCCTACGCCTGGCAGCTCGCCTCTGGCGTTTCTGGTACGTGCGCGGCCACCTTTCTGAAGGCCGCCGCTGGCTGGAAGCTGCCCTGGCCCGCAGCGGCGAAGGGGCGAGCAGCTTGCGCGGTGATGCTCTCAATGGAGCTAGCAATCTCGCCTGGAGCCTGGGCGACTACCCGGCTGCTGCCCGCATGATCGAGGAGAGCCTGAACATCCATCGCGCCCAGGATGACCAATCGGGGGTTGCTTTCGCCCTCAACAGCTTCGGCAATGTCGCTGCCAGCCAGGGTGACTTCGCCAAAGCCTATGCCTGCTACGACGAGGGGCTACAGATCAAACGCTCGTTGGGTGATCAGCAGGGCATCGCCGCCTCACTCAACAACCTCGGCACGGTCGCAGCCAAACTAGGCGACCCGCGCCGCGCCCAACTGCTATTTACCGAGAGCCTGGCTATCTTCCAAGAGTTGCACAACAAACGTGGCATTGCTACCTTGCTCAACAATCTTGGTGATATGATGGCTGAACTAGGCGAATACCAGACGGCTCGCCAGTTGCAGGAGCAGAGCCTTACCCTGCGGCAGGAGCTTGGCGACCGCTACGGCATCGCTGCTGTGCTACAGAGTTGTGGCACCATCGCTTTCCTGGAGCAGGATTACGCCAATGCCCGCCGCTACTTCTTGGAAAGCCTGGCGAGCAGGCAGGAATTGAGCGACCGTTACGGCCTCGTCTACCTGCTGGATAGCCTGGCGAACCTGGCCGCCGCAGTGGGGCAGAGTGAGCAGGCAGTATACCTCTTTGCGGCAGCAGAGCGGCTGCACGCTCGTCTGGGCGCGCCGCTTCCGCCTTCGGAGCAGCAGCGGCGTGACCAGATGCTGGCCCAGGCCCGCTCCAACCTGACCGTGGCGAGCTTCAACACTGCCTGGTTGAGCGGCGGCCTGTTCGACCTGGAGCAGGCGGTGCGCTACGCCCTCGACCATGTGGGCGTGTTCCCGCCACCCGCCTTTGCTGCCGCCTGAGCAACCAACCCCCCCAATTGCTGGCATACTCGTCGCCCAGACCCCATCAAACCCCGCTTTTCTGCCCAGGGCTGGTAGTACAATAAGCAGGCAGCACGTGGCAGTTGTGCTGCTCGATGCCCTTGTTCTACTTGTGCTTTTTGGAGAGGAGAACTACGATGAGCAAGCTGCTCAAGAGGTGGTCTGTCTACCTGGCTTTGTTGGTCACCCTAAGTCTTGGCCTGGCCCAGTTGCCAGCGGTAGCCGCTCCCGCCACTTACGGCGCGGCGGCAAGCCAGCCCGCTATCGTCCCCAACGCAATCGTCACCGCAATCAACTGCGCTAGCCCCACCCGCAGCGACGAGGCCTGCCCCACCGCACTGGCGAGTAGTACGGTCGAGCCGACCACTACGGGGGTGGTAAGTGGTACTGCCACTACCTGCGTCCCCAGTTTGCGTTCTACCCCCGCACGGGCGGTAGCTACCAGCACAGCAGTGCTGACCGCCGAGCCGTCCGTTTCGGCCATCTCCACCTGCGGCACTGGCAGCCCCAGCCCTGGCCCTTCAACTAGCGTGACTAGCGAACCCTCGGTTAGCGTAACTAGTAATCCGTCAGTCAGCGTAACTAGCGAGCCGTCGGTTAGTGTGACTAGCGAGCCATCAGTCAGCGTGACTAGCGACCCATCAGCTAGCGTGTCGGTTAGCCCGTCTAGCACTGTCACCCCTGAGCCGTCTGCTACCTGGACGGGGGTGGCTTCAAGCACCAGCACTGGCACTGCTAGTGCTAGCCCCACCTACACCCCCACCTCTACCTACACCTCGACTTACACCGCGACCCCCACCTACACCTCTACCTATACCCCTACCCCAACCGCTACTGCCACGCCAGAAGACTGCCCCACCGCTACGCCAACCCCGGCTGCTGGCGCGCAGGAGCCAAAGACCGAGCAGGGCGACGATAGCTACCGGGTGAAGAAC
>Ga0209511_1002728_pt1 | contig 14122 bp, 13 predicted proteins | sample SSSSmetaG_FD_184141 | JGI IMG/M metagenome (GOLD analysis project Ga0209511, IMG submission 184141) | Glacier valley bacterial and archeal communities from Borup Fiord, Nunavut, Canada, to study Microbial Dark Matter (Phase II) - ​SSSS... | ecosystem: Environmental > Aquatic > Freshwater > Ice >...
AGAAATCTTCTAAAGCAAATTGTTCCTGAAAACGGCATCATTCGCTTAAGTCAAAATTTTGAAGTAAGCGGAACAGCATTTTTTGAAACCGTAAAGAAAATGGGACTGGAAGGAATTATTGCAAAAAAAGCAGACAGCCTTTATTCCGCAGGAAATCGTTCAAGAGAATGGTTAAAGATTAAAGCTAATAAAAGGCAGGAAATGATAATTGGCGGTTATACCAAAAATGATGATTCATCAAAATCATTCAGCTCGTTGTTATTGGGCGTTTATGAAAAAGACAAATTGACTTATACCGGTAAAGTAGGAACCGGTTTTAACGATAAGCAGCAAATAGAATTGCTGAAACAATTTAAACCTTACATAATTAAAACTGCACCTTTTGCAGATTTGCCGGACATCAATAAACCTTCCCGCTTTCAGCATAATCCTCCACATGCAACAGCAATTTGGATGAAGCCTGAATTGGTTTGTGAAGTAAGTTTTACTGAAATGACAACCGATGGAATTATGCGCCATCCATCTTTTGAAGCCATGCGCATTGATAAAAAAGCAACAGACGTAATTAAAGAAAAAGCAATGGATACCAAAGAAATCACTTCAAATAAAAAAGCTACAACCCGTACTATACTTAAACCTGCGGATAAGAAGGACCGGAAAACATTTTTAAATCCCACGGATGTAACGCAGGTTCGTACAATTAACGGGCATGAAATAAAATTCAATAATCTTAGCAAAGTTTATTGGCCCAAAGAAAAAATCACCAAGCGTGATATGCTTAACTATTATTACCAGGTGGCACCCTACATGTTACCTTATTTAAAAGACAGGCCACAATCTATGAACCGTCATCCCAATGGCATTAATGGAGAAAGCTTCTATTTTAAAGATGTAACAGGAACTGCTCCGGACTGGATTGATACATTTGAATATAAAAGTGATGCTGATAACCGGGTGAGAAAATATTTAGTGGCAAAAGATGAAGCAAGTTTATTATACATGGCAACATTAGGTTGTATTGAAATGAACCCCTGGCACAGTAAGGTGAAAACTGAAGATTATCCTGACTGGTGCATTATAGATTTGGACCCTGCTGAAAATACATTTCAAAAGGTTATAGAAGCAGCAAATGTGAGCAGACAAATTTTGGAAAGTATGGGCGTTAACTGCTATCCAAAAACAAGCGGCTCAACAGGCATACATATTTACATTCCACTGGGTGCAAAATATACCTATGAGCAATCAAAAGAGTTTGCACGGATCATTGCCACATTAATACAAAGAGAAATCCCTGCATATACAAGTATTGAACGTATGGTAAAATCTAGAAAAGGAAAAATGTACATTGATTTTTTACAAAACCGGCCACAAGCCACTATTGCAGCGCCATACTCCTTAAGACCAAAACCCGGTGCAACAGTTTCAATGCCGTTGCATTGGGATGAAGTAAAAAAAGGATTAAAGATGAGTGACTTCACCATTTTTAATGCAATAGAAAGAATAAAAAACGAGGGTGATATTTTTAAACCTGTGCTCGGCAAAGGGATTAATTTAGAAAAAATAATTAAAACATTTAATAAAGAATAACATGCCATACAAAAGTGAAGCGCAAAGAAAATTCTTTCACGCCAATAAAAAGAAATTAGAGAAACAAGGTGTGGATGTAAAAGAATGGGATAAAGAAAGTAAGGATGTAAAGTTGCCAAAAAAAATTAAGAAGAAATAATTAGCAGTGTGAAGCTCAAACTGAATTTTTGTTGGCATTTGCAATAATTTTCCTTTCAATTTATTTAAGAGGAAAAGGTTTACCCCAGTCAAAACCGCTGGATGCGCAACATTCAAAAAACAGGAGAATAAAATTAAATAGAAAAATAAATAAATACTAACATATGTCAAATCAATTGGAGGTTATTGTGCAATTACCCAATCGTACAATTAAAAGCATCATTGGTAATCCTGAAAAAAGTGCGCAAGCTATAAATCTTGTTTACGTACACGATAGTGAAAAGGGCATAAAGAGGATAAAAAAGGGGAAACAGTTTGCTTATGTCAGACAAGAAGAAAAGGTAAAAGATGACAATGTTTTAAGCAGAATTAAAAGCCTGATTATTCCGCCAGCCTGGCAAAATGTATGGATATGTAATTTGGAAAACGGGCATTTACAGGCAACAGGAATTGATGCTAAAAAAAGAAAGCAATATAAATACCATACCCTCTGGAATACACTCCGGAACCATACTAAATATTACCGCATGTTAGAGTTTGGAAAAGTACTTCCGGTAATAAGATTGCAAGTAGAAAAAGATTTAGCAATACAAGGTTTATCGGTTGATAAAGTTTTGGCATTGGCAGTGAGTTTAATGGAATATACAAATATCAGGGTAGGTAACGATACTTATGAGAAATTATATGGCTCATTTGGCTTAACTACTTTAAAGGATAAGCATGTTAGCATTAAAGGAAATGAAATTACTTTTTCATTTAAAGGAAAAAAGGGAGTCGATCATCAACTTAATCTTACTAATAAAAAGTTAGCCAGACTAGTAAAAGCATGTCGTGATATTCCGGGCAAAGAACTTTTTCAGTATTATACAAATGATGGTGAAAAAAAATCTATTGATTCAGGAATGGTAAACGAATACATTAAGAAAATAAGCGGTGGCGATTTCACTGCAAAAGATTTTAGAACATGGGCGGGTACTTTACAAGCCTTTTTAGCTTTTAAGCAATTAGGTGGTTTTACCACTGATGCCGAGGCAAAGAAAAAAGTAGTAGAAGCGTTGGATATTGTTTCAACCCGTTTGGGTAACACCCGCAATGTTTGCAAAAAATACTATGTGCATCCGGCTATTTTATCACTATATGAAAATAAGTTGTTGGAAAAATATTTATCAGAACTGGATAAAATCAGTGTAAATGATAATAAAGCAGATTTAACGTCAGAAGAAAAAATAGTAATGAGAATTTTAAAAAACAATTAAATAAAATAATATGCGACCAATCTGGACAGGCTCCATCAGTTTCGGGTTAATAAATATTCCCGTAAAATTATTTTCGGCAGTGCAGGAAAGTTCTCTTGACCTTGACATGCTCGACAGTAAAGACCACTCTAACATTAAATTCAAAAGGGTTAATGAACACACCGGCAAAGAGATTGCTTACGAAAATATTGTAAAGGGATATAAGCTGGATAGTGGATATGTAATTTTAGAGGATGCCGATTTTGAGGCAGCCGATGCAGTTAAAACCAAAATGATTGAGATAATAAATTTCGTTGACCAACAGGAAATTGACAGCCTTTATTATGAGCAGCCCTATTATCTGGAGCCTGATAAAGCAGCCATGAAAGCGTATGCCTTATTGCGTGACGCTTTAGCATCATCAGGAAAAGTTGGGGTTACCACATTTGTATTACGAAACAAGGAAGGTTTGGCAATACTAAAGCCGTATAAAAATGTGATCGTGCTAAATCGCATCCGCTTTAGCCAGGAGATAAAAGAGCCTGCTGAATTAAAGTTACCGCCCGTATCAAAAACTAAAACTAAAGAAATGGATATGGCAAATAAGTTAATAGAGCAGCTAACTGAAAAATTCAGTATTGAAAAATACAAAGACACTTATACGGCTAAACTTTTAAAAAGAATAAAGGAGAAATCGAAAGGAAAAAAAATCGTTGTTTCAAAATTGAAGGTAGTACATAAACAAACTGATAATTTAATGGAAATGCTGAAAGCAAGTTTAACAGGGAAGAAAAGTAAAGCCGTATAAGTTTTAAAACATTTTTTTTGGAAAGAGAATATACAATGCATAATTCTTCTATTTGCTAACGGCATATTGAAATCTATAATTAATTAGGCTATTGAAAATATCGAAGGGTAAATATTGTAAGCTTTTCTGAAAAATATGTAACAATTATCGTAGCTGATAATTCCAACTTTACAATTCAATAAATTATAAATCATTAAAAGTTCACAAAATGGAAAACAATGCACAGTTGGGCTGCGAGCCCGAAGAAAAAACATTTTCCTCAATGCCTGCTGATGAACAGCAATTAGAGCATGTAGAAAACACCCTACCGGAAGACGAAGAAATATTACCGGACGACGAGGATGTAGAAGAAGGAAGCCTTGAAGATGATGAGTTACAGGAAGAAAATTTAGAAGATGATAAAATGGAAGAAACAGGGGAAGATGCCGATGATGATGAAAAAAATATAGAAGAAGAAACTGACACACCTTATAAAAACATCCAGCAAGCTATTTTGTAGAAATAATTACAGATAGCCAATTATAAAAATGTTGTTTAGCGTGGGTTTTTAAGTGGAGTATTTATTACTCCACTTTTTATTACGGCTGCTTTTTGTAACATGTATAAATAGTATAATAAAAACTTTTCAGCCATATTACAGCTAGCTGCTAATAACATAATTTGAAAAATAAAAATATTATTATGGCAACTTTTAAAATAACAAAAACTACCCTTAAAGAAAAAACCTGGAAGGCAACAGGTATAAATCCGGAAACCGGAAAACAGCTGACTATACAAGGAGGGCAGGCGGGCACTCCTGTTGGTAAAGAAAATCCTGATAGCGAAAAATCTTTTGATGCCCGGCATGATGCAACCGGAATGACGCCAAAAAAATACATCAATAAATTAAGATGGGATGACAAGGCTGCAATAGGAACCTCCGTTAATATTCCTGATAAGCTCTTTAAAAAAAGTTGATTGTCAATTAACATTGTTTAATATAAACATTAGTAGCCAACTCAATATTTTAACAGAAGGATAAATTATGTAAAGATCGTTTACAATGTTGTAACCTTTAAAATTGGATGCCATTTTACTTTTACACTATTGTAAAAATTCTTTTACAATTTAAAAAATACAAAATGGCAATAGTAGAAAAAAAAGAAGCCTCGCAGGTTACCCATTTAAGTGCAACTATCGACATGATAGAAAAAGATGTAGAAAAAGAATCACTTACAGGAGTAGCTGGTGCTATCAGTAAATGGATTACCACACTTGACAAACACGAAGATTTGAAAGCAATATCCGGGACACTTGAAAAATTGAAAGAAGCTATTGCAGACAAGGATGGAAAATTGATTGTAAAACTGATGACATCAGCAGGAGAGCAAACTAACAAAGCTGCAGAGATGGCGGAAGGTGATGAGGCAAATAAAATTAAAATGTTAGCCAAATGTCTTCTTGCCGCTGCTAAAGCTATCAGCAAGTTTGCATAAATTTTCTGCTATTTAAAACCAATTATAAAGGCTATTTTAAATACTTTAAATTATATGTATGGCAACAGCTAAAAAAACAGTATCAAAAAAAGCAACTGTAAAAAAGAAAGATGACCCCTGCTGGACAGGGTATAAAAAAGCGGGCACTAAAACTAAGGGAGGTAAAAAAGTTAATGACTGCGTGCCAGCCTGATTTACAAAATCTTTCTTTTTGCAACAGGTAAGTGAGATTTAGAATAACTCCTGAGGTCAAGGTAAAATTTCCCCAAATCTTGTACACAGATTTGTTGAACGCTCTGTAGAAATATATACCCTATATGAGTAATATTAAAATAATTAAACCCTTTTTGGCAGTTAGTTTTTGGTTTAAGTGGAGTATTTTGTACTCCACTTTTTATTATTTCATTAAAGTTGCAGTGTATGAATTAAGTCAGTTTGGTATTCTTTCACGGAGCATAACCCATAAATAAATGAATAGGAAACCATTTATTTAATATTTATTCTATTTATGGAATTGTTTTTGACTACTTTTTTAAAACAACCAAATAATGATCTACTATCTTAAATATGACGTTCAGGCTATCTGTAAGCGACTCGTTCAGGAACAACTGCAAAATTTGGGTATCAATTACAGCTTGCTAAATACCAATGAACTTGACATTAACCAGGCTTTACCGAATGATTTCCTACATGCGCTCAATAGTAATCTTGTTAAACTGGGAATTGAAATAGTTTCTTCACAAAAAAGTATACTTGTTCAAAAAATTAAGGATGCCATCATGGAGCTGGTTAACCAGGAAGATAAATTAATACTTTCTAAAACTTCTCATTATTTAGCTAAAATATTAAATCATAGCTACCGGTATTTGTCAGGAACGTTTTCGGAGATTACTTATACAACCATCGAAAATTATATCATTCTTCAAAAAATTGAAAAAGCAAAAGATATGATTGCGGCTGGGGAACTTACCTTTACAGAAATTGCCTGGAAACTAAATTACAGCAGCGTCGCCCATCTAAGTATGCAGTTTAAAAATACTACCGGTTTTACGCCAACTTTATTTAAAAAAATTATTACCCAAAAGAAGAACAATTTAATTTTGGATACAGTCAATAAATAAAATATTTAAGTCTAATAACCCTCTAGTTCAATGATTAAAAATGAAATCATACGTATTTTACTGGCTGATGATGACAAAGACGACCGCACCGATTTTATCGAGGCATTTGAAACTTTAAAAATAGCTACTACAGTAGAGACCGTAAAAAATGGAATAGAGTTAATGAAGTATCTTAATGAACCTTCCACTATTATCCCCCATTTGCTTTTTCTTGATTTGAACATGCCAAAAAAATCCGGACTTGAATGTTTGGTTGAAATAAAAAAAATTAAAAAATTAAAAAATTTAACTGTAGTAATTTACTCAACTTCATCTTCTGAAAAAGATATAGACGATACCTTTTTAAATGGGGCTAATGTTTACCTTAAAAAGCCGGCACATTTAATAGTTTTAAAAAAAACATTGTTACATATTCTTACTATAGACTGGCAATATCATACTTCAGGTTTAAACAGAGAAAATTATTTATTACATCTTTAAAAAATCCTTGGGAGGTTTACTCTAATAAAAGCACGCTATAAGAGACTGTAAATTTTACGCTTCCAAAAAGCAAGCAGGGCAGCCTGCTACAGGTTCATGAATTAATTCAATTTTACGTTTCGAAAATACTCCCATCTGTTATTTACATTTATAAGGGATGTCTCAGGTTTAAAATTAGTATTACATTTTATTGGTCTTCATGACAAGGGTGTACTGTTGGCAATAATTGTAAATAATAAGTCGCTGTTAAAGATAGAAAGTTTTTTAATTAAGTTGAAAAGAGCTTTGCCCAGGAGTGTCTAATAAATTTTTTTCGGAAATATTTCGTATCATCATGAATTCATTTCGAATTATAATCAAAGCATTATTACGGGTAATACCGTTTTCATTACAGTAAGTTTCTAAATTTACCTGCTGTATCAATAGCTTATGTAGTAGAGGTGTGTTTTCAAACTGCTTTATTTTAAAAGTATATGTTGTTTTCCCAGGATACAATTCTTCTTGTGCCGTTTTTATTATCATTTTTATCAGGTCAATACAAAAAGGTTTTATTTTCTTAGACTCAGTTTGATAGTATATTTTTTTAAAAGTATTTATAAGAATTTTTTCTGCTGTTAGTCTATTGGGACTTACTTGCAATGCAATACTATACAACATAGGGCAATAGGTATCATATATATTTTCAAATGAAGTATTCATATAGTTGATTTTAAACTAAAAAATAGGCACAAGCCATAATTTTGTGCCTATTTTAGTGTGGAGGGATTAAATGTATTTATTCAGCATTTCACTCGGCTTTTGCACTGTATTGTGTTGTTCTTTATGCCATTACTAATGGAGCTCCCTGTATGCTCCGCATTAAAGCCAGTTTAATCTACAGCATCATCTTTATAATTTATTTAAATTATCTCTTTTTTCAAATATCTTTTTCACCCCTGATAGTTTTAAACTTTAATCTCTCCCTCTTTTACAATATTTAAAGTTGTACCTGTTGCTACATATGCTGCCATCCTCAAAAAGTTTATCATTTTGTTGACTTCAGTATCTCTAATAGTAAGCACATGTAGTATTTACTTTTAAAATATAAATGGAAGACTCATCCATACCTTCTTTAAACCATGTTTTCAATAAACGTGTCCATAGTTCTTTAGTTTTATTTTTATCAAAAATAATTTAGTCCTCCCCATTTATTACCATGTAGATACTTTTACCAATGGTGTGCAAAAAATTATTGTATCTGCTTATCTAATTTAATTTCAAAGTTTTTATCACTGTGTACTTCACCAAAAACCAAAGGTTCTCGTCTTTATCTTCATCCACCTTTTGTGCCGCCATCGGGGCCTGCTGATGGCTCCGTTACACGTTTTAAGATTTATACAGAAAAATCAAATAACTATTTCATCCACCAAATCCTTTAATTTTTTTACAACTTTTTTACTTTGAAAATTTGTAATATTATCCATTTTTTAAATGCTAATTTATTAAGCAGTTACATTTTTTCACATTCTTTTTGGCATATTTCTGCTTGTTCCAAGTGTGTTTTTAATTTTGGAATCATTGTAGCTGTCATTTTTTTCACATCAGCATCTTTTGTATCACTGTTGGTTTTTTCAAAAAGAGCAATAGCTTCTTTGTGTCCGTTAACCATCATATCACTATATGCTTTATCAAAATCTTTACCCTTTTTTTCACTCAGCATTTTATATGCATCCATTATCTTTTGGCCTTCAGTAGTTGGTAAGTTTATCATTTTTGTTTTAGCCAAGGTATTCAACCCTGCCATAGCCTGTGTATGATCTGTAACCAACATTTTACCCAATGCTTTTACATGCGACATTGTACCCTTTTGCTGGGCTAATTTACCCAGCTTAATTTCTTCCATATTTATCTCTGCTGCTTTCATAAAAAATGTTGCATCCGTTTCAGCATTATTATTATTATTTGCAGTATTATTAGTATTTGTACTGTCGCTCATCATCTTATCCTGACCTCTTGGATTTGTTACTGTGTTTCCTATAGTATTATCTTTTCTATCAGAGCTATCACTTTCTTTGAGGGTAGTTTTGTTGGCATTAGTACCATCTGCGCAGGATAATACACCAGTAATTATTGTTATTGCTATTGAAAGTGCAAGTATGCCGTTTTTTATTGAGGTGTTTTTTTTCATAATTATTATATTTATTAATTTTAATTTTTAGCATTTAGTGCAATAGCCTTGGTAACTTCCTTTTTGGTTAAACCAGTTGTATTTTTATCAGGGTCTGCTGTGTTAGATTTTACTGTAAAACTTAATTTCTCCATATAAGTGGGATGACCGCCTTTCATCTTTTCCTTAATAATATCACCATAAGCTTTACGGGCCTGAACTACTGTTTTTTTGCCCAATACAATGTCATTCGCAAGGTTTAAGGCTAAAAAATTATTGCCTTCCATATCACATCTTGCACTCATTGTTCCCTGTGTACGGTCAAAGGTTACGCTGCCATCAAATTTCCCCAGGTCATCCATTTTATCTTCTGGTACATTGTAGCTAATAGTAGTTTGCATCATGTCAGTATGTTCTATAGGAAAGCTATGTTTAGATTCCATTTTGCTGATACATATTTTTTTCCATATGCCTTTTTTTAGCCAAAAAAGTTCATCTGCTGTAACGCCATCAGGCTTGCCGTATTTTGCGGTAATTTCCTCTACAGCCATTTTAGATGCTTCTGGCCAGTTAGTTAAATCAGCTGTCATCATCATCCCTTTCTTGTGTTGCATTTTACTATCTGAAGCCATCATATCTCCTTCTTTCATTGTATTAGAAGAATTCATGCTGTCATTATTCTGTCCGTTATCTGACGCCATTGATTTATTTAATGTCATTGAATCCCTTTGTGCCATAGAATTCTTTGATCTTGTCATGCTATCGCGGCCCATATCATTTTTTGCTGACATTGAACTATCTCTACTCATTTTATTGTTTCTGCCCGTCATACTATCCCTGCCCATATTATTTTTTCCAGGCATGGTAGTATCTCTGCCCATCTTATTTTTATTATTCGTCATGCTGTCTTTTTGCATGGTTGTTTGTGCAGATACGTTTCCCAAACCTATAATTAGACTAAGAAATAAAAGGCTTATTAATTTTTTCATGTAATGTATTTTTTGTGTTAATTAGATTTTGTAAAGGTTGACTTTTACTGTGTATGTTCTGTTATACAACTTCTCAAAAGCTTTATAACATTATGCACCAAAGAATGTCTGCGATTCTTTTATTGGGGCATCCCAAAAAGATAATTACACTTCCAAATAATTTATCATAATTAAATTAATCATTATTAATAAAGCTAACTTTGAAATAGGTAGTAGTAATGGCAATTAAACAGACCATAAACATCCATAGAAAATCTTCATCTGTAGTAACCTGAAAGTAAGCAGCACTCTATGAGTAAAAAAGTTATAATACAAAAAAAAGAATTGGTTGATAAAATTAAAAACCACGAGGCATTACAGATAGTTGCCATTGGAGCATCAGCAGGTGGGTTAGAAGCAATAACAGAATTGCTTCAAAATATAACAATTAAAACAGGAATGGTTTTTATTTATATACCGCATCTAAGCCCCGACCATAAAAGCATGCTTGCCTCACTTTTGTCAAAAATTACGATCATGAAGGTGCAGGAAGTTACCGATAAAATTTTGATGAAGCGGGATGGTTTTTATATAATTCCTCCTGATAAAGACATGACGGTGCTGAATGGCCACATACAATTAACTGACCGTACTAAGGAACGTGTGGTGCATTTACCAATTGATACTTTTTTTTCGTCGCTAGCTGAAATACACAAAAAAAATGCGATAGGCGTTGTGTTAAGTGGCAGTGCTAATGATGGTACCCGGGGATTGCTTGCCATTAAAGCAGCCGGTGGATTGACTTTTGCACAGAATAATTCTGCAAAGTTTAATAGTATGCCGCAATCGGCCATTACTGCCGGAGCAGTTGATTTTGTTTTATCGCCAAAAGAAATAGCAAAAGAGTTGATCCGCATCAGCAAATCTGACTATGCAATAACGAATGCAGAAAAACGGGGCGCAAAGGAATTTGAAGACGTTGACCCGGATTTTAAAATTATTCTCAACCTTTTACTGAAACAAACTAAGATAGATTTCAGCTATTATAAAATACCCGTTATTAAAAGGCGTATCCTTCGCAGGATGTTGTTGCATAAAATTACCTCACTAAAAGAATATGCACAATTCACTACACAACAAAAAGAGGAACTTGATATTCTTTACCAGGATTTATTAATAAACGTTACTAATTTTTTTCGTGATACCGGCGCCCATGCATTTTTGAAAACTTTCCTTTTCCCCAAATTACTCAAGAGTAAAATGGCTAATGAAAAGTTACGCATTTGGGTACCAGCCTGCGCTACCGGTGAAGAAGCTTATTCTATTGCAATGAGCTTATTGGAAATACAGGGTGAGCAGGCAACCAACATACCTGTACAAATTTTTGCTTCTGACCTCAGTACTACTGCAATAAAAAAGGCCCGAATTGGAGAATATGCAACATCAGCACTTGACATGGTGTCGCCCAAAAGGCTTCAACGGTTTTATATAAAAACAGGCAATAAATATCGTATTGCAAAAGTGGTAAGGGATATGTGTGTTTTTGCGCCACATAATATTTTACTTGACCCGCCCTTTTCCAACGTTGATTTTATTAGTTGTTGTAATTTATTTATTTATCTTGATATGTCTGCTCAAAAAAAAGCATTGACTACTTTTCATTATGCTTTAAAGGAAGAAGGTTTTTTAATGTTAAGCAAATCAGAAACCATCGGCACTTCCAATCTCTTTACCAGCATTAACAGCAAATTTAAAATCTACGCCAGAAAAAAAAATATTGGCGGCCGGGAGCTGCCGCACCTGTTAACCGGTATATCTAAAGGCACAGGGTATAAAGGAAGCACCATACTGCCGGAAACAAAAAATATTTCTTCTAAACACACCGGCTTTGATGATGATATAGATGCGATACTACTTTCAAAATACGTTCCTGCAGCTGTAGTTATTAATCAAACTATGGAAATAATACATTTTAGGGGCGAAACAGAGTCTTTTCTTAAACACTCTGCAGGAAAAGCCAGTCTGAATCTACTAAAAATGACGGCTCCTGAAATAGCTTTTGAGCTTGGCCATTGTATTCCCCTTGCTATAAAAACAAAGCAGGCAATTCGTAAATCTGACATTGAAGTAAAGGTAACAACAGGCAAAAACGTAGTAAGTATTGAAGTAATTCCGCTGAACATAGATTGGGAAGAACCCTTGCTGCTTGTTCTTTTTACAAAACCAGCATTGGTAGAAACAGTTTTGCAGGAAGAGAAAAATGGAAAAAATAATCAACTTGCCAAAGACCGGAAAATACAAAAAATGGAAGAGGAATTAACTGCTGCCAGGGCAGATATGAATGCTTTTTCGCAGGAGCAGGAAGCCTTTATAGAAGAACTGCAGAGTGCAAACGAAGAAGTGGTATCAAGCAATGAAGAATTACAAAGTGTAAATGAAGAATTAAAAACTTCAAAAGAAGAAATTGAAAGTACCAATGAAGAACTTACAACAACCAACCAGGAATTACAAACCAGAAATGAACTACTCAATGAATCTTACCTGTATTCCGAAGCCATTCTTAGTAACATACATGACCCATTGCTGGTGCTTGATAAAGATTTGCGGATAATGAGTGCCAGTAAATCCTTTTATAAAAAATTTATTTTTATCCCGGAAGAAACCGAAGGAATGCTCTTGTATGATATTGGAAATAAAGAATGGGATATCCCTGCATTGAGGCAATTGCTGGAAGATGTACTTCCTAAAAAAATTGAATTTTTCGACTTTGAAGTAATACATAATTTTCCACGATTAGGAGAAAAAATTATGATGCTCAATGCAACAAGTATCCATCAAAAAATGCATCGGGAACAATTAATTCTCTTGTCTATTCAAGATTATACAGAACGAAAAATAGCACAGCAGTCAATAAAAGAAAGTGAGCAACGGCTTGAAAATGCTGTGGATGCCGTAAAGGGAACAGTTTGGACAAAAAATTCAAAAGGAGAAATGGAAGTTGAGCAAAAAAGCTGGGCAGCACTTACAGGCCAAAGCTTTAAGGAGTATCAGGGATATGGGTGGAGTAAAGCAGTACACCCTAATGATGTACAACCCACCATGGATGCGTGGAATAAAGCAGTAGCAGCATCTGCCAACTTTATTTTTGAACACAGGGTTAAATTACAAACCGGGCAATGGGGATATTTCTCCATCAATGCAGTTCCGATTTTTAATGCTGATGGCTCCATTAAGCAATGGGTTGGTATGCATATAAATATCACCTTGCAAAAAACAGCCGAACAAAAGTTAAGTGGTTTTACAAAGGAATTAGAAAAGCAAGTGCATGACAGAACGATAAAATTAGCCATAGCCAATGAAAAATTGATGGAAAATAATTTATCGTTGCAAATAATTAATAAAGAACTCCAGTCATTTTCTTACATAGCGAGCCACGATTTGCAGGAGCCACTCCGCAAAATACAAACGCTCGCAAGCCGAATTATTGAAAGTGAAGCCGCTCTTTCTGATAAAGGCAAAGATTATTTTGATAGAATGCAAAAAGCAGCAGAACGGATGCAGGCACTCATTGAAGATTTACTTTCTTATAGCAGCGTACAAAATATTAAAGGTAGAAAATTGATTAAGACAGACCTTAATGTAATTATTGAGGAAGTAAAAACCCAGTTGAGTGAAATTATTATTGAAAAAAAGGCAATTGTTATTGCAGAGCCGCTTTGTGACATCAATATTATCCCTTACCAGTTTAGGCAGGTAATGCTTAACCTTATCAGCAATGCACTTAAATTTTCAAAACCTGGTACGTCACCGGTAATTACCATAAAAAGTAACAAGATAAAATATAGTAAAACAAATAACGTAAGTCTGCCCAAGCTAAAAGAATATTGCCATATTTCTGTTGCAGATAACGGAATAGGATTTGAAGCAGCATACAATGATAAGATTTTTGAAATCTTTCAACGGCTGCACGATAAAGAAGATTATCCCGGTACCGGTATTGGGCTTGCCATTGTAAAAAAAATTGTTGAAAACCATAACGGAATTATTACAGCCAAGGGAAAGTTAGGTAAAGGAGCCACCTTTGAAATATATATTCCTGCATAATTAGACCAACTAAAATTGATTAAACATCCAACATTTATAATGGTAATTGGTACACCTGCA
>Ga0209511_1002731_pt1 | contig 14111 bp, 22 predicted proteins | sample SSSSmetaG_FD_184141 | JGI IMG/M metagenome (GOLD analysis project Ga0209511, IMG submission 184141) | Glacier valley bacterial and archeal communities from Borup Fiord, Nunavut, Canada, to study Microbial Dark Matter (Phase II) - ​SSSS... | ecosystem: Environmental > Aquatic > Freshwater > Ice >...
CTAAATTATGAAGTTGCAACAATAGTGTTGTTAATCCGAATCCTGCTAATCCAATTACTGCTGGGTTTCCTAATTTAATTGCGTCCATTGAGTTTTTATTATTTTTTTTAAATTTTGAGCAAAAATGCCGTGTTTGTGGATGTACAGATGACAAAGCTTGTCTTGGAGGGTGCTACTGGGTTGAAGAAGATTTATGTAGCAGCTGTAGGGAGGTAACAAATAATGAAATGGAATAAAGAACAACAGGATCAATTAACAAAACTAGCTTTTGAATCGAAGAGCAACAAGGAAATAGCTGTAATAATGGGAATTGAACTATCTGATGTACATAACGGCCGTAGCAGATTTGGAGTAACAATCGACAAAGTAAAAGTTGCAAAAACAGCAGCTGAAAATGTACAACCAGTCACTAATCAGAAAGTAAAAAGGTTTAAAGAAGACATAGTTGCAGAGATTGTAAAAGTTGAAAAGGCACTTGAGGAAGCAGGAAAAAAAACTAACAGATGTAGAGATAGGTTAGAAGTATTATATAAGGAACTGGTGGAAGCTCATGACAATAACAACAACATCAGAGGATGAAAAAATTGAATGCTTTTATGACGCGAATGAAGACAAGGATAATTTTGATTTAACATTACCAACTAAAAATGGCTGCTTTGTAACTGTAAAGATTAATAGATTCGACACAAATAACCTAATCAACACTTTAAAAAGACATGATGAAGTTATGAGACTTATTACTGGAGGGAGGACGAGATGAAGTGAAAAACACACTTGGAGATTTAAACAACCACTTATTTGCTCAACTGGAACGTTTAGGTGAGGAAGAAACAAAAGGCGAAGATCTTAAAGAAGAAATTACGAGAGCGCATGCCGTAACCGACGTTGCAAAACAGATAATTGCTAATGGGAATCTGGTATTAAAAGCTAAAAAGTTAGTTGATGACAAAATGGATGCAGATACTGAATTGCCAAAAATGCTGGAGGCTTAAAATGAATCGCATATATTCTCAGGAGCATATTGATTTTTTAAGATATAACATCATAGGAACTAGTTTCAAAGATTTAACAGAAATGTTCAACAAAAAATTTGGTTTGGAATTGTCAATATCTGCAGTTGCTTCTTTGGCTGACCGACACGGATTACATAATCAAAGAGTTACATTATTTAAAGGTTGGGAGCCAACGCAGTTTAAGAAAGGACACGTACCAGCTAATAAAGGTAAAAAAGGTGTGTGCGCTGAAGGATGTAAGGCTACATGGTTTAAAAAAGGTAATAAGTCTCACAATTGGGTTCCAATAGGCTCGGAAAGAATTTCAAAAGACGGATATATTCAAATCAAAATACAAGATGGCAAATTTCAGCATAATTGGAGAGGTAAACACATTTTAGTCTGGGAAGAACATAACAGACCAGTACCTAAGGGATATGCCGTTATCTTTGGAGACAGAAATAATCGCAATTTCAATATAGACAATTTAATTCTAGTATCAAGACAGCAGTTATTAACTTTAAACAGGAACGACTTAATACAAAATGATGCAGACTTAACGCGAACAGGGGTTATTATAGCTGACCTACATAAAAAAATATGTGACAGAAAGAAGGGTTAAGAGTGAAGGTTATTTGCACAATCTGCAACCTGGACTGGAATGCAAGCAAGTATACGATCGAGAGCAGATACATATGCCCGCATTGTGCCTGGAAGATGAAACGGAATATGCCAATAAAGTTAGGAGATAAAAAACATGTCAAGTAATTATAGATCTGTTATTGATGACTACAAGGCTATCTTAAAAGAAGATGGACCAATTAGTAAAGAAGCTTTGTTGAAAATGGTAAAACTTGATGGAGAAATTCCAGATATGTTAAAAAATGAAAATGGTTATAACAATATTGTAGAAAAAATTCTTTCGCCAAGTATAAATGAACTAAAAGAAAAACGCAGAATTGCAATGTATGAAAGAGGATTTGATTTAACAAGAATTGCAGAATCTGAGGGAAGGAGTGCCATAACAATCTATCAATGGTTTAAGTTAAGAGGAATAGATGCTTATGCTAGAGGGTAAAAAAAGTGAATGAGAACTGGTATATATTTTGTATCGCGATATTTAAGAACATAACGGTAGAACAGGCTTTTAATGTTTGGGAAGGACTTAATCCAAAAAACAATTCAATCGTTGCTGCAGATGTTGCAGATATGAGGGAGATGAGAAAGACAATGACGTACAAGGCAATCGGCGAAATATACGGCATAACTGATGGAGCTGTATTCAGAAGGCTGAAAGATTATAAAAGAAAAAACCGCTCCACGGCAATGGAAACGGTCGCGTCCTAAAAGGACAGTGTAAATAATACTTAATATAGTATAGCAGAGAAATTCTGAGGTGTAAAGATGGCTAAAAATAAAAACATAACTAAGCTGCTCTGTCCTGTTTGTGGAACGGAGCACTACATAAATAAGCAGACGGATATTAAGTGCCTTTGTTTTTCTAAATTGATAATACTTAGAAACGGTAAGGAAAAGCAATTGGTAAAAGTAGAAGATGCTGCAGCAATTAAAAAGAGCATGCAAGTTAAGTGCAGAGATTGCAGAAGTTTTTACCTTAAAAAAGAATTAGGAGATTGCCTGGATCTACAAAATATGAGGCGTGACATAGATGGTAATTGCGCAAGGATTTGCAAGAGATTCAAACTAATATAATAAATTGGAGGATGTAATGGAAATAAAATTACAAAAGCTTAAAATAAACAACTTTAAAGGTATTAAAAATTTAGAAATAAAATTTGAACATGAAACAAATATATATGGCGAAAATGCAACAGGAAAAACAACGATCTTTGATGCTTTCATCTGGCTACTACTAGATAAAGATAGCACTAACAAGAAAGATTTTAACATTAAAACACTTGGCAAAGATGGAGAAGCGTTTCATGGACTGGAACATTCAGTAGAGGGAGATTTTAAAGTTGACGGCAAGTCATTAAATCTTAGAAAAGTTTTTATTGAGAAATGGGTTAAGCAGCGTGGATCTGCAGAGAAAATATTCTCAGGACATGAAACTAACTACTGGATCAACGAAGTGCCGGTTAAAAAAAACGAGTATCAAAGCAAAATCAATAGTTTGATTGATGAGAATATATTCAAGCTTATAACTAATCCATTGTTTTTTAATCAAAATTTGAGTTGGCAAGATAGAAGAAAAACTTTACTAGAGATAGTTGGAGACATTAGCGACCAGGATGTAATCGACAGTAAAGCAGAACTGAGCAGATTGTCAGTATTGCTTCAGGACAAAACGCTAGACGAATTTAAGGCTATGATCTCCGGACAAAAGAAAAGATATAACGAGAGCCTTAAAAGCATACCAATCAGAATTGACGAACTGAGCATAGGCATTCCTACCCTGGATGCGGATATTGACTATAAATCTCTGGAGCAAGAAAAAAGTGATCTGCAAATAATTGTTGGTAATTTAGAAAAAGATTTAACGGATCAAAGAAAAATTGCCAATAATTTAATTCAAAGTTTTAAGGATAGACAAAACATAATTGGAAGAAAAAGAAATGAACTTTCTAAAATGGAAACTGATTTTATTCGAGATAGCTTGAAGCATGGAAATGACTTAAAAAACAAAATATACGAGCTGGAAAACAATATCGAAAGAAGACGCAATATTATAAAAGGCAATGAAAATGTAGTTAATGCTGGGATAGATGAAATCAAAAGAATTGAAGATAATCTTTTAAAGTTCAGGGCTGAATATAGTGAAGTTGTTAAGGAAGTATTTGAGGAACCTGATAAAGCTAATTTTATTTGTCCAACTTGTAAACAATCATTACCTGAGGACAACATAGAAAAGCAAATTGAAGCAATGGAGCTAAACTTCAACGCAGATAAAAAATCGAAACTTGAAAGTATAAACCGAACAGGCAAAAGATTTTCGGTTAACAAAAAAGATTTCAATGATGCAATAGATAAAAGCAAAATTGAAATTGAATCAGCTAAAGCAGAGACTGAAATATTCACAAGTGAATTGCTATCTCTGAGAGCAGAGCTGGAGACAGAGAAGGCAAAAAGCGGACAAGTGGATTATCAATCTAATGAAAACTATACGGCTCTTAAAACTCAAATAATGACATTGGAAAACGAACTGGAAGATACGAACGTTAGAGATGATATTGTTTCGGAGGATTTGATTAATAAAAAGCAAACTTGCGGTGACAGAATAAATCAAATTAACGGAATTATAAACAAAAAGCAACTCATTGCAGACACTCAAAAGCGTATTGTGCAACTAGAAGAAAGTCAGAGAGAAATTGCGAATAAGGTTATGGACCTTGAAGGACAAGAATATCTTGCAGAGCAGTTCATCAGGACAAAAGTTGATATGCTAGAGTCAAGGATCAATGACAAGTTTAGCCAAGTTAATTTCAAAATGTTTAATGAGCAGATAAATGGAGCACTGGTTGAATGTTGTGATACTTTAATCCGAGGGGTACCGTTCCAGGATGCAAATAATGCAGCTAAAATTAACGCAGGCATGGATATTATAAACACACTGACAGCTCACTATGACATTACTGCTCCAATATTTGTTGATAACAGAGAGGCTGTGAATAGGTTGATAGATACAGATAGTCAAGTAATCAATTTGATAGTTAGCCAGGATAAAGTTTTGAGAGTGGAGGTGAAATAGATGGACAATAAAAATTACGAGTATTTGAGTAATAAAGTTACTAGGTACGAGCAACTTCAAACGCTTAAAGAACATTTAGATGATTTACAGCAGGATTTAATCAAGGATAAAGATATTGAAATATCAATTAACGAAGATTTCAATAGCGGACGATGCATAGCTGACAATGTGGCAAGAAAAGCAAATTGTAAGCAAATAAAAGGCGAATACGAAGAATTGATGCGAGAAATAAAAGATAATTTAATAGACACTATCGGAATGACTATAGTAAAAATAAATGAAATCATGGAGGAAATGTAAATGGCAGCAGTAGCAAAAAACGAAGTAACAGAAGTAAAAAAAGAAATGGCGGTTACATATCAAACGAATGGTGAAGAAATAACCCTTACTCCTAACGCGGTTAGAGATTATCTTACAAGAGGAAATACAGCAATAACAGGACAAGAAGCTCTTCTATTTATGAATATGTGTAAATATCAAAAATTAAATCCATTCATTGGAGAGGCTTACCTTGTAAAGTTTGGTGATAAGCCAGCTGACCAGATTATTGGAAGAGCAGCTTTTGAAAAGAGAGCTGAAATCCACGAACAATATGATGGATTTAAAGCGGGACTTATTCTTGCTAGAGATAGTGAAGTTGTTGAGGTTGAAGGAAGTTTTTGCTTGAAAACTGATATGCTTCTTGGTGGATGGTGTGAGGTATATAGAAAAGACAGAAAGAATCCTATTATAGCTAAGGTAAATTTTGACGAATACAACAAAGGTAAATCGACATGGGTATCTATACCTAAGACAATGATCCGTAAGGTTGCAATAGTACAAGCTTTAAGAGAAGCATTCCCTTCAAATTTAGGAGGAATGTATGTTGAGGAAGAAATGAGTTTTGAAGATGCGACTCTGATTGAAGATAAGGTTAAAAATGAAATAAAACAAGAGGCTAACAGAAAGCCTTTAAGAGTAAAGGAAGACAAGCCACCAGTACAAGATATTCAGGATGCACAGATAATAGATCCTGATGAGGAACCGGACTTTTAATGAAGCTTAGAGTACTTGGCAGTTCGAGCGGTGGCAATTGCTACCTGCTCGAATCCTCCGAAGGGGAAACTCTTATTGTAGAGTGTGGTATCGATTTAAAAGAAATTAAAAAGGCTTTGAATTTCAATTTTAGCAAGGTTGCTGGGTGCTTAGTCACTCATGAACACAAGGATCACAGTAAGCAAATAGTTAATTTAATGACTTTAGGAGTAAAGGTGTATGCATCCAAAGGAACATTCAAGTCAATATTAGAGATACCTGGTAATGCGGTTCATGAGAAGTATTTTTTAAAAGAAATGAACTCTTACCGTATTGGAAGTTTCGTTATTGTTCCTTTTGGAGTTAAACATGATGCACGTGAGCCGTTAGGATTTCTTATTTCACACAATGAATGTGGATTGATATTATTTGCCACTGATACATATTACATTCCTTACAACTTCAATGAATTTGACATACATCACGTAATGGTTGAATGCAACTACTCAAAAGAAATTCTAAAAGCTAATAATCAATTAGAGAAGTTGAAAGACAGGATTATGCAGAGTCATTTCGAGTTAGAGGATGTAAAAGATTTCTTTACAGCGAATGAATTTGGCGAGGTAAGAGATATAGTGCTGTTACATCTTAGCAATGCAAATAGCAACGCAGAACAATTCAAGGATGTAATAGGTAAGTGGATGCAAAAGCCTGTTTATATAGCCGATAAAGGTTTAGAAGTTGATTTTGATTTATACGAATTTTAGGAGGTGCATTATGTATTGTGGAAATTGCGAAAATCTAAATTATAAAAAGAAAAAATGCGACAAGCATAATAAGAAATTAGGATATGTCAGTTATAAAAGTAAAAGCCTTCCATTTACATCATTTGAAAGATGTAGAGAATGTGAAGCAGGAGGAAGTCATGGCGAAAATAGAAAATCTTAAATCAGGTGGACTTAATGAAGCTGACCGATTGGAGATAGGAATGTTGCTTTTAAAAGCAGGTTATACTGTAAGACTTGGAAAAGAAAAACCGGCTAACAGTAAAACTTTTAATCATTTTGTAGAGTACTTGAATGCAAATATGGAGGTGGCAAATGAAAGCTGATAATAGCAATATAGGCAAAAATGGTAGTGGCTGTAGTGATCCTACAGCTTACGCTGCTATTTGTAAAGTTACACATAATGGTAAATTGAAACCAAGAAATAGAGATAAGGACGTTACGGACATGATGAGCGTGATTAAAAGGATCCTTGATATTATGGATTTCAGACTAGAAGGACGATTAGTTTTGATTGATAAGCATACGGGAAATAGGTACGAATGAGGAGGCTGACATGAGATACCATTACACGGAAAAAGAATCAAAAGAAATTCTAAATAATCTAACAGTCCTGGTTGATACAAGAGAGAACGCCAACAGTCATATATTAGATTTTTTCAATAAAAAGAAAGTTAAATTCAAAGATAAAAAATTAGACTATGGAGATTATTCTTTCATGCTCCCTCAGATGCCAGGCTTGGGTATAATCAAACCTTTATTTTTTGACAATGAAATAGTCATAGAGCGAAAAGGTAGTCTAACAGAGCTATCTGGGAACCTTACGAAAGACCGGGAGAGGTTTGAAAAGGAACTCATCAGGAAGAAAGATAGTAAATTTTACTTGATGATTGAGGACGGTAGTTGGGAAGATATTCAGAGTGGTAATTATAATACACAATATAATCCAGTAAGCTTTCTTGCTACTCTGAATGCTTACATGGCTAGATATCAGATTGATATTAATTTTGTAAGTAAATACTATGCAGGGATGTACATTTACGCATTATTTAATTACCATTTGCGAGAAGTAATACTGAACTACAAGGGAGACCTGGAAGAAGGTGAGTAACTTTGTTTGACTATGACAAAATGTTTGATGCGATATTGCCACAATTGCAAGACAAGAAGAAAAATTTTAACAGCAAAGATAAGGAAAATTATAGTTTTAAGTGTACGCATCATCAGGACAAGACGGCGAGTGCTTATATTGCATTAAAATCAGACGGCGGGCTTGTTGCAGGCTGTCGAACATGTGGGAGCTCCTATGGACTCAATACTATGCTTTCGGACCTTGGACTTAATAAAATGGATTTCATTGAAAAGAGTGAGACTTATTACAGCAAAGAAAATTTAATCAAATATATTAGAGATGGCAATGTTGGCAATGTTTCAAAGGATGGTGAGGCTTGGGTTGTAGATACCGATTATGCGTTTGACAATGCTTATTTTTACTCTGATGAAAGAGGGGCTCTTGTATCGGTCAAGATTAAGTATAAGCTTGTTAATCCTGCAGTTGATAAAAAAAGCAAGAAATTTGTACAAAGAGTTATTAGAGATAATAAAGTCATTGCTGCATCCGTGGAAACCGTGGACAAACTGCAGAGACAATATATTTACAATGCTCAAGCTGTGCAAAATGCAATAAGAAAAGGATATTATATATACCTGGTCGAAGGTGAAAAAGACGCTGACACTCTAATATACAATGGACTTACTGCAACAAGTTTTGCAACAGGCGCTGGTAGCATGTTTGAAGATTATAAAAGCCAGTTGAGAGGTGCAAAATTAGTTCTGCTTGGAGACTTTGACGCTCCAGGCAGAAAGCACGTTGATAAGTGTAAGGATTTCCTGTTTGACGAAGTCGAAAAAATGTACATTGTTGAGTATTTACCAGAGCTAAGCCATGTGCCAGGTGGCAAGCTAGATGTCACCGATTGGCTCAATGCAGGACATAGTATTAAAGAACTTACTGATTATGTATTTAACAGCTGCTTAGATGTTTTAAATATTTATAAACTGCAGGAACACAAAGATGATTTCGGGTATGGAATATGGAAATGTGCGGACGGCAAAGAGGATGCTAAAAATAAAAAGCAATTAACTAATTTTACTATAGATGGAATCAATATTATTAACCGCGTGGACACAGAAGAGGAATATTTCGAGATGATCATAAAAACTCAGGACAAAAAAACACTCACGAGGCGTGGCAGTATTTTAGTTTATAATGATGTTCGTAAGTTTAGAGATTTCCTTAATTCTTCGGATCTGGTATTCCGCGGAACTATTGATACATTAATCGACCTGAAAGAATGGTGCTTTAAATATAAAAAAAGAGACACAACGACCGCTTATGATGTTGGTGGTATTAGAAAACTAAATAATAAATGGTTATTTGTTACGAGCGACGGAAGTTTTGACGGTGATTTTGTTTATGATAAATCAAAAATATATTATGATGATGATAATTTTAAAGATTTTAAAGATTTAGAATTGCCGACAAAAGAAGAGGTACACGAAATTTATGAAAGCTTATTAAACTTTAATCGAAAAGAAATTACATACACAGCGCTGGGCCATGTTGGAGCAATGTTATTAAACGGAAAGTATAAGGTTTTAGATATTAAACTTAACCATCTTGCTATATTTGGAGAAGCAGGAGCTGGTAAATCTACTATTGCAGAAAAGGTCATAATGCCACTGATGAACTATAGCGTAAAGAGTAATGCAAGAGATGTAACTAATTTTGGGTTTTTAAAAGAGACATCTACAAATACTACTATTCCATTTTTCGCAGATGAATACAAACCATCAACTTTTATGTTGAAGAAGAATCAGGAACTTAGTAATTTGTTCAGAAATATTTATGATGGAAATAGCAGCATCAGAGGTAATAAAAACTTACAGACAACCAAAATCACACCAGTACGACCCCTAGTTGTTATAGGTGAGGAAGGTTTTTGGCAGAATGAAACAGCTTTAATGGAGCGTTCCAATATTATATATGCATCAAAGGCGACCAGAAACGAAGATGGTTTGCAGCATATAAATAACCTGATAAAAAACAAGGATATCCTTAATAAGTTTGGTAAATTGCTTGTCAAAATTGCAATAGATATTGATGAAAATAATTTTATAGATTTTAGAAAAAAATGTGAAAAACTTGTTGATTATAAAGATAGGGTATTTACGACTTTTGCAAATACTGTTCAAGGATTAAATGTAGTTAGGGTTGCCTTTAAATATTATGGAATAGAGTTAGATTTTAAAGAAGGTATTGAGTGTATAAAGAAAAATATCTTTGATAATGTTCTGCAAAACAGTAATGAAGCAAGGACACAAATTGAAAAAATGTTTGAGATAATAGATGAAATGATTTCTAATAAAATAGATTTGAAAGAAGGGTTGCGGGTTGACAAAGACAATGGCGCGGTATATATATATATTCCTGTAATTTATCCAGAAATGAAAAAATATATTAGAGATTACAACCTTGACGAAAATGTGTTAAGCAAGAATGATTTTATCAAACAATTGAAAGGGAGTAAATATTTGTTAAAAGACTTCGCATCGAATAATAGAATTAATAAAAAGCAGAGAAAATGCTATGAATTAAATTTAGATTTATTAGACGATTTAGGGCTTGATAATATTTGCTTGTTTGAGCCAATCGACGAGGAAGTGAATGAGCAAGAAAGGATACCTTTTTAATTTGTTACCTTTGTTACCTGTTTTTAAAACATGATACAATTGATTTTGTTACCTTTGTTACCTGTATGTTACTTATTTTTTTAAAAAAAGGTAACAAAAAATTTTTAAAGAGCGAGTGTTGAGAGCGTTGGTATTACTATATATATATATATAATTAAATATTAAATATTATAATATATATATATGTTACCTTTGTTACCTATTTAATAAGTATACACACTTACACATGAGAGCATCTTTGTAACATGGGGTGTGTAATTATTAAAACAGGTAACAAAATAAAAAGTTAACTATTGATTGAAATTTCAAGGTGTATTACGTTAAATGAGCAGGTAACAAAGGTTGTATAAAAAGGTAACAGGAGGTTATATGGACGAATTAATAAAAAAGTTTAATATAAATATAAATCGTATACGAAAAGCAAATCAGTTTTTTAAAAACAATAAGGGCAACGAGAAGATGGAGCAGGAGCTCAATAACATAATCATGGATTGCAATAATATATGCAATGGGCTACAGGCAAAAGGTTACGACATAACTAAATTAAATATGGAAATCACATAGTGAGGTGAGAGAATGTCAAAGAACAAAGTACATATAAGCGCAAATACAAACGATAATGCAAGTATAATAGAACAGACAGCACAAGTGACAGCTGAAAAAGTTGTATTGGAATTCAAGAAAAAAGGACTACTCAAAGATAATAGGCAATCAGCGTTTCAAAAGACAGAGATATTGCTTTATAATTATAAAAATTTTAATGATGCTATAAAGGAAAAGAAGCTGCAAATAAAAGAAGTAAAGGTGTATGGCATAAAAGAAAAAAGCAAAAGTATTACGTCATTCTCAAGTGGTAACTCATTCACCATTAAGGATGAAGATGAGAAGATTGAGGATAAGATTGAACAGTTAGAAAGTTCTATCTTAATAACTAAAAATTTAATTTCAGTGATTGATAAAGCTTTAGAAAAATTGCATGATGATCAGTACTATAAAATTATTAAATTAAAGTACTTTGACAAGAAAAGAAGTGAAGAAATTGCAGAATACTTTAACATTGACATTTCAACAGTTTCAAGGAATAAAAACAGGCTTATTAATGTCTTGAAAATATATTTATTCAGCGATGAAGCTATTACAGAAATGTTTTCTTGATGCAATAATCGTGCAATAACCGTGCTATGGACATATCGTTTTTTATATAGTAGTATGGTAGCATAGATTTATTTATATAAACATATGTCGAACAGGAATTGCATCTTAGTCGGCGAAACAAAAGGCATTACTGGAAAGTAGTGTCTTTTTATGTAGAATATTGTAGACAGGAAATGTTTTCCGATGTATAATGTTGGTAAAATATTATATATGGGGGAAGCAAAAAATGTCATACACAAAAAAAGTGCGAATAGAATATTACCAAGTGGTAATAGCACCAAAGGAAGAGCAAGGAGATAATGACAAATTATTTCATTTGGAAAAACTAATTGTTAAGGCTTCAAAATTAAGAATACAAGAAAGAACATACAAATATTATCAAGAAGACGCAAGATTAGATCAATTTGAATATAATAAACTTGATGATTATTGGCATTTAAATTTCATTCGATTAAGGCAAACAAAAATACCTTCAACGGCGAAGAAGGATGCAGTAGCAGAACCTATGAAATTAGCAGAAGATGAATACATAGGAGAGGATGTAACTGCTGTATATGATTGCAAAAACCATATTTTGGCATTGCAAAGAAATAGGGATAGTTTGAGTTCTAACGGATTAGAAGAATATTTAACTCAACTATATGATTCTGACACACAGGGTATTTATTTGAGACCTATACTTGCAACTAATATAGATATTAGACTTGAAAAAGCGAAAATTTATAAAAAATTAACACTGAGGTTTGCATGTGCTAAAAATAAAAAACGTAAAAATATTAACAAATCATCTTTTAGTTGTTTGTTAGAATATTTTGATAGTTTTGATCCACAAGTAGCTACTGTAACTATGTCTTTAGGTCACATAAAGAAAGGTAGTTTAGATGCAGAGACAATAAAGGAAACTTTAAAAAGCATAGAGAAGACAGAAGATTTAGTAACGGGTGCTGAGCTGAATATCAAAAATTCTGAAATTGACCCGGTTGAAACCATTGATTTATTTTCTATGAAAAGTCATGACTTTGTAACGATAAAACTTGAAAAATTAGAAACAATTTCATTTATTGAAATGGCAGATCAAATACGTATGAAGTATAAAAATAGCAGGAAATCTTTATTAGATTCGTTAAATATTGAAGGATAGGAGATAATTAAATTGAAATGCAAGTGGAGTAAAGATGAAATAAATCATATTATAGAGAAATGGTATCCTTTTGCGTTGAGTTTTTTGACTATAATTATATATTTATTTTTCTTCAAAACAGATATAATAGACGACAAAGATAATATATTAAGTGCCGTTGTTGGTTTTGCTTCAATTTTAATAGGTTTTATAGGAACGTTAATGGCATTATTATTTAGTTTAAATAATAATCCTATAGCTAAATTTATTTTTGAGGATAGCCACTATAAAAAATTTACAAAACAATTCATTGTAAGAGCATTACAATCGGGATTTATATTAATAATAAGTTCAATGGCGTTATTTTTCAGGAATACCATAGCAAGCTTTGACTTTGTTAGTATTAATATACAACCTTTTAATTGCACTGTAACAATTTTATATATTATAAAAATAATTTGGATTTTCACATTGCCGTATTTCGGATTGTCATCTTATAGAATTATATCAATTATAACGAAGATTGCATTCAATAATGTAGAGCTAGATACTAAGGCAGATGATGAAGATGAAGACGATGGCAATGTGTATGTAGAGGCATACGAACGAGTAAAAAGAGAAAATGAAATGAAAAGATCAGCAAAGAACTCTTAACAGGGTTCTTTTTTATTTGTGATGATGCAGATCGTGAATGAAGCTGCATAGGGATGTTACTCGTAAAGCCAGGGGTGGGAGCTGAGTAAATTGTAAAAATATTTATTGTTAAATCTTTCCTTTGAGCATATAATGTTAATATATAAATACTAGGAGGAAAGAGTAATGGGATTATTAAACGGACTTATGGGAAATGCATCTGAATGTAAAGTAGAAGATGTGCAAAAAGAATACAGTCATTTATTGGCTGGCAATGAAAGTATTGATAAAGCATATAAGTTAGTTAGAGATATGTTTATCTTTACAAATAGGAGATTGATTCTAGTAGATGTACAAGGAATGACAGGTAAGAAGATAGAGTATAAGTCAATACCATATAGTAAAATAACAAGTTTTAGTATAGAAACAGCGGGACATCTTGACTTGGATGCAGAGCTTAAAATATGGGTATCAGGTTTAGGACAGCCAATAGAGAAACATTTTAATAAGACATTAAATATATATGAAGTTCAAGCAGAGTTAGCAGAACATGTAAACTAAATACAAATATACATAGCATCCGAGAGGGTGCTTTTATTATGTAGGTGATAGATTGAATTACAAGAATGGAAGATGGAAAAGAAAAAGAATCTCTATATTAAAACGTGATGAGTATTTATGTCAGGAGAGCAAGAGATATGGTAAGTCTATTGAAGCAACAACAGTACATCATATATATCCTGTTGAGTTTTATCCAGAGCTAGCATTTGTAGATTGGAACCTTGTTTCTTTAAGTGGCGGCAAACATGATGGCATGCATGATAGAGTTACGCATGAAGTAACAGAACTAGGTAAGTCTTGGCAGGAGAGAGTAAAATATAAATTTGATGAATGGCAAAATAAAAACAATCCCCCCCACTAATAATTATCTATTTTATTTACTCGGGTAC
>Ga0209511_1002734_pt1 | contig 14101 bp, 13 predicted proteins | sample SSSSmetaG_FD_184141 | JGI IMG/M metagenome (GOLD analysis project Ga0209511, IMG submission 184141) | Glacier valley bacterial and archeal communities from Borup Fiord, Nunavut, Canada, to study Microbial Dark Matter (Phase II) - ​SSSS... | ecosystem: Environmental > Aquatic > Freshwater > Ice >...
CCTCTTTAACAAGCTTAGCCAAAGCCTTATCGGGTAATCGTTCACCAGATACCTGCAGATTTTTAGACTCTTTTGCTATTTTTGTTTTCATCGTCCAAATATACTAACATTTTCAAAAGATTCGACCTGCAAATTTGCCTCAATCAACTCCTTCGATTCCCGAATATGCTCCTTCGACGATGCTCCGAATAACACCGATTCTATGCGTGGAAACTTTCCCAAATACTCAATCGCCTCTTTGGGCCGTAATGCGCCTGCTGCAAGTACCTGCATGGCAATCGGGCGAAACTGCTTTTCGTTCAGATATTTTTCGTAAGTTTCAACCCCGCCACTCATGCGGAAACCTATTTTGTTGATCGAACTGCAAATGATCGGATTTTCGATACCAATTGAATTCAATGCATCGAGCAATCTTGGCATGTTCATCGTGATATAACCCGGTTCTGCATTGAATTTTTTGCGGATATAGGCATCGTATTCCTTGAAAACATCATACATCTTTAAACCCAGGATCATATCGGTCAACACATTCTGGATAAAGATAACCGGGGTATTAATCCCTTTGAACATTTTCATTTCGGCATCTATCATCAATTCCATTAACCCGATAAAGTCCTTGCTTAGAATGGCAAAACCTCCCTTGGCAAATGTGCTGAAAATATTTCCTGGCACGTATTGCTTGATGGTGCCCATAATCCCTAATTCGGTAACGGCATTTGCATACTTGTGGGCATAGGGCATACAGGGATAGATGTTGAAGTTTTTATAACGTGCCGGGTTTGCCCGTAGATGATCACAAATATTGGCAATCCGGTCATGCGTTGTGCACATAAAAGTATTGAGACCCATTTCGATGGCCTGATCGAGCACTTTGATAATTGCAGCGTCTTCCTTAAACTTGATAGACTGGGCGCGTGCTTTTTCATCCGAAGCATGGTTAACCGCAAAAAACTGGTTGTCGCCAAAAAGTATTTTATCCATGGGTTAATTGTGTTTTAGCGTCTGCAATAATCATTTCAATCACCTTGTCGGTATACAACCCTTGTTCGAAGGAGTTGATTACAGCCTGTTTTTTATTTTTAATACAGCTGATAAAATGGTCGATTTGTGCGCTGTACTCCTCGCCTCTCAGGTAGAAATCTACCGGGATGGCAAAGTCAGTAATATATTTTGTTGTCCACCCTTTATCCAATCCCTCTTTTTTAACTGGTTCTTTCAGGTAGATTTTAATTTCAGTAGCATCACAAATAATTTTTCCGTTTTTACCGATTACAGTGATGGATGTCGACATTTTGCGGTAGGTCTCGTCGCTCCAGTTGACCGATAACAACCCGCTTACGCCATTTGCTAGGGTCAACGTACCATAAACAGCATCCTCAACGCCTTTGGAGTAAATGCTTTTCAGTTGCGAGCCGCTTGCTTTTACAGGCCGGCCAATAATCTCCTGGATCAGGTTTAATACATGAGATGAATAATCATACAGGCAACCTCCCCCCTCTTCGGGTTTCGATCGCCAGGAATTCCCTTTCTCTTTGGTGACTACCGGACCATATGCCTCCCCGATAAAATGAACCAACTCTCCCAGAACTCCCACTTTAAGCAACCGTTTTAACTCCCTGAAGGTACCTATAAAATGATTGTGATATCCCACCTGGTTGACAAGCCCTTTGCTTTTAGCAAGGCTGACAAGCTCTTCTCCTTCTTTGGTCGTAAGACTGAATGGTTTTTCGCAATAGACATGCAACCCTTTCCCAAGCGCATACTTCACCATGGGATAATGAAACCGTGTAGGGGTAGCAACCAGCAAAAAGTCTAACGACTCCTTTCCGATCATCTCTTTATAATCGCTGTAGGTATTTATCTTGCTAAACTTTTTAAATGCATCGAGTACCATCGATGAGGTATCGCATACAGCAACCAACTCTACATCGGGATGCGCACCAATAATAGCAGCGTGGGAAAGCCCCATCTTGCCAAGTCCAATAATTGCTCCTTTAATCATATTTTTTAATTTTTAAGAATATCAGGATGACATGCCAGAAAAACAACATTTGATTTCCAATGTTTCTGCGGAAAACCTCAGGTCGGACAAAAATTCGTATAAACCAACCCAATCTGATTTTAAACCAGAACGGGTGAATTGGTTTCTGTGTTCCTGCGTACCAATCGAATACATTTCCAATGCAAATAACCAAACCAACCTTTAATTGCTCACGATGCTTGATGGCCCACTTCTCTTGTTTTGGACAAGTCATTCCTACAAAAAGTATATCCGGTTGAAATGCATTAATTTCTCCCACCATCAAGGCGTTTTCTTCATCTGAGAACTCCTGCTTAAAGGGAGGTGAATAACTTTCTACGCGAATATTTGGATAATCAATATTGGCCCGTTCTTTAATTTTCTGTAGTGTACTTTTTGATGAACCCAGGAAAAATGCCTTGCCATTCTGTTCATTTAAACGCCTGATAAAATGGTAAAACACATCGAACCCTTGGTTGCGCTTGATATTCTTCCCTTGAAGCAACAATGCTGCAAATGCAAAATAAACTCCGTCTAAAACCAGGTAATCAGAGGTCTTTAACGCCTGTTCAAATTCCGTGTCTTTTGTCGAAACACCATATGAGTTGGGGCTAATGGTATTGATTACGTTGCAGCTTTCTCTATGAATTGTGATAGCAGATAGTTCATCCGAAAAAACAGTAAAGCCAATTGTTTTTATGTAATTCATTTATGTTTCTTTTGAGACCAATAAGGAAAGAATACGCAACCTTCACCTTTGATCCAATCAGCGGTTTCTTTGATATTATTTTGTAAATCTGGATGAGATAAGCCGAATTCACGTATCGTTATATTTGTTGGACCATAATAATTCTCAGTCATATTTCTGTAGCGAGTCGTATAAATTGGCGAAGGAATTCCCATTTTTTTTAGTAAATCTCCCAATGTTGCTGGTATAATAAATAGGCTACTTGGTACTCTTTTTATCGGCACATTCCGAAATTGTTGCGATATTCCACTTAGCCATAAGTATGAATCAACGGGCAGGTCACCCAAATAAAATGTTTTTTTGTTTACTTTCTCAACTGGTGCATTAATTATGGCATTTATTTGGTGTACCACATTTTTCACATAAGCGTAGGTTCTAATCACTTCTTTATTACTTGCATGTACATAAAAGCCTTTATCAATCATTTTCCATAATTCATTTGGATATCTCATGTGCCATGGACCCCATACATTACAAGGCCTAACGATTGTCCAAGTGCAAGATAAATTGGCATTACGAGTAATTTCTTCAGTAATTACTTTACTCTTTCCATACGTGGTATATGGCAGGTAATCATTCTCCTTAGACTGAAAAGGATGTTGTTTTGATTTATAAACATACTGCGTTGAAGTAATTATTACTTGCTTTACGCAATCAAATTCTTTTATACAATCTACTAAATTTCTTGTTCCGTCAGTGTTGTCAGTATAGTCCTTAATATCATTACTATCGCAATCTGTACGTGCAGCTAAGTGAATGACGATATTCGGCCTAAATTGATTAAATGCTTTTTTAATACAATTAATATCTAATATATTTCCTTCTACCCAATATTTTTCTTGATCCTTTTTTAATGGTTTTGCTTTATCAAAATTTATAAAATTATAACCTTTTATAATATAGTAATCAATTAAATTTGTTCCAATAAATCCAGAACCGCCTGTAATAAAAATTGATTTCATGCTAAGTTGTTGAAAAATTTAATTATATTTTTTTCAAATAATCGATTAGTATATAGTTTATTGTAATCATTAAAAGCGTTCGTTGATAATTCTTTATACAATACTTTGTTGTTTGCTATTTTTATAATAGAATCTGCCATACCTCTTATGTCATGTAATTCATGTAAATATCCATTGCGGCCATGTTCTATTTGATCAACGATACCTCTCCATTTTGTTGATATTACCGGAATTCCATAGGAAAAAGCTTCCAATACAACTGTTGGAAAATTTTCATGTTCAAAAAATGATGGGAAAAGAAATAAATCAGATTCTTTAAATATGGTGTTTTTTTCATCGCCAATTTTTACTCCTTCAGAAATAATTATTCCTTGTTCTATTCCTCGTCGAACTGCTTCTTGTTCTTTTTCTGAGAATATTTTACCAACAATCTTACCAATAATTCTGCTATCAGCTTTATTGGCAATATCTATTACTTTGATGAAATCTAATATTCCTTTACTTTCCCTGCAAACCCCAACAAATAATACCTGACATTTTTTGTTCATATCATATTTATCTGGTTTTATTTCATTCTCACTACGTTCAACTCCATATGGTATTATTTCTATGTTTTTACTCTCTAAAAATTGTGGATCTTTTAAACCTGATTTGCTCATGCAAATTGAATGACCGGACTTGAAAAATATGAATTTGAATAATTTTTGCATAAAGAAGTTTAGTCTGGGATATATTTCTGCTATACCACCCGCATGAAAATGAAATATAGTTTTAAATCCAAATAAACGCACAAAAAATAACATAACTATGTCTCGATAAACAGGTATCTTTTCACAACCAGAAAGAGGATAATAAACATAGTCTGGTCGATATGAAGCTAGTTTATATAATGTTTGTATTTGCAAAAAAAGTAATTTCCAGATCTTCTTAAAACTAAATTTTCCATTTTCATTCATATCCTCACTAAAAAACATTCGTATTAATTGAAATTCAATTTTGTTTTTCTCAAAAATAGAAACAATCTTTCCAATATGAATGATTTGTCCTCCATAAGGTGGAGGTGTTTGACCAATTATTAAAATTTTCTTCATTTAGTTTTCCTTTTCAATATTCTTTCTATATTACCGACAACCATATGATTATCAGGAGCATTTTTTATAATTACAACTTTTGCTTTAATCCTCATATTCACATTCCTATCCATTTTGGAAACATCATCTGAGAAATATCTATTTTCATAATACTATTGAGTATTTAATTCTTAACCTTTTAGCCTCTTTCCAAAAGCAGCAATTTTAAGCAAAATATCATAGGCTTTACTTGGCATGTACATTTGGTGCTGGAAATTTGAATAATTGCCACTTAAATGGCACTGCTTCCAGTATTCTGCACTCTTTTCTCTGAGATATATACGAAAAATATCAACTAGTTTCCTGCTTGTTGAAATACTGTTTCGGTTGGCTTGTACGCGTTTTCGTGGAACCCATTCGTTGTTCTTTTGTTTAATGTAAAGCCGATAACCGAGAGCGATTCGTCTATGTCGGAAACCTCCTCCTTGTGCTTTCCGCATTTCATCTGGGGTCAAAATATTCAGGTTTAGTTCTTCTGTCTTAATTCCAGCTTTAATTAATTTTTCAATTTGCGCATTTCTTACTACTATTAAACTATTACCTTTTGAATCTTCCGTATAAGGTTTCATCCAAGCATCACCCACCGACAAATCAGCTGTTTCGGAAAAAATATCATCACAATAATCGCATGATTTATATTTAAAAAATCCATGACCCCAATTTGTACCAAAGGTTTCACGAGCGATAAGTACCGTACTCTTACCTGTATCGTCTACTACTCTTATTCCATAATTGTCTGCTGGGCGATTAGTCAATTTATATCGAAAGTCAATATCTACTAATTTCCCTGGTACGATTCCTGCTTCCCAACCAATTAGATCGGCAAAAGCTTTTGATTTAAGATGCCCACAAACTAACCCAATACAATACTTAACTCTTTCTTTTATTGTAGGATTGGAAATGCTTAGTTTTCTCAGTGCTTTTACATAACAAGGTAAACCAACAAAAGCATATCTTCCCTCGTTATTGCAAACAAAGTCTATTACTTTAGACATTTCTACTGGATAATATCTTGATTTTGCACCGGACATGACTTTGTCGGAAGTAAATGAGATACCGTATTCGAATAGAGTTTTTTCCTTTGCTGACTTATGTACATGAATGACTGCATCTACCATGCTCAGCTTAAGCAATTGATTAAGTGTCCATGATATAATTCCTCCCGAAGTAGTCTTACCCCGGAAATCATTGTCAGTAACATGCCCTGCATATAAAGATTGGTAATAACCGATAATGTCATCCTCACTACCTGTAGATTTTTCAAAAAATAAATCGCTTAATTCATTTTCATTCAAACCTATATTTGAAAATGGACATACTGATGATGCTACAGAAAGCGCTTTGGAATTTACTCCATCCAATATTTTAGCTTGATATTGTTGGCATTCGTTTTCTGCAATAACTATGTAATTAGAGGCTTGCGTGACACATGCACCACAACCTACACAATACCCGCCTCCAATAACTTGAGTTATATCATGCATTTTTCGATAGTAATAGATTTATACTTATGTTCCAGGAAAAATTAGTATACATTGAAATGTTTATTGCATTAAAATTGAGAATAAATGAGATATGTTGTTTTCGTTTATGAAATTCAGTTTTTTGAGATTATTATATATTCAAAAGCGAATTTTGCAAATAATTATTCGATGATTGTTTGATTTCATTTAATTTCAAATGAACATTTTCGTGATCAATTGTTCTTTTTAAGCAATCTTGAACATCTTCATTACCCGATAATTTTCTGTCATTTAAATTAAACTGATTTAAAATTGATGTGATGCGTGTATTTGTTGATTCCGATTTTCCTTCTTTGAACCGATAAAATGTGAAAAACAATTTATTATACAAAATTGAAAAAATAGTTGCATGGAAAGAATCTGTCAATACATATTCTGCGTGTGCAATCAAATTTAGAAAATCAGCTGGGTCGATATCGAATGGTTTTAAATCCCCAAAAGTAATATCACTTTTAATAAATTCATCTAATTGTTGTAAACAAACAATTCTATGATTCGTGGCTTTTTTCAGATTTAATGCGAATTCCCGATGTGAAGGATTATTTCCTAAGTAATAACAAAGGATATACTTTTCTTTTAATATTCGGTTGTTTCCTTTCAGTAAATCCCATTGATTAATGTCAATTAGTAATGTTGGATCACATACTATTTCCACTTCCCTATTTGTTAATGATTTAACAATATTTTGTCCGGTGAATTCGCGAACGGAGATATGATTGAATCGATTCAAATATGCCTTAGTTCTATTTCTTTGTAGTAACGGAATTTTTGATACTCCAAAACTTGGAGCATAAGCTATTTTAGCAATATGATCAGGTACAAAACTTAGCGTAAAATAATTCATTAATAAATTTGCGGGGTGCCAGACTTGATCACTCCCTAAAACAACAGCATCAAAGGTTTTAATTCTTTTTATCAATTTTTTTCTGCCTATTATTTTTTCCGTAAAATTAAGTTTGTTCTTCTTGAAATTTTCAAATTTATTTGACCTAATTATAATCTCGCTATATAAAAATGGGTAGTAGATTTTCAATTTTAAATCACGATAAACTATGTTCAGTTTAGCTTTAAGGTAGGTGTAATTAGCAAATCTAGCTAATTTGCGAACTATGTTTGTATCTTTATAATGTATTATTTCATTTTGCATTCCATTTGCATTCAAATAATTTTGAATTGCAAATGTCTGTAAAAGACTTCCATAATTATGATTCCATACAGAAACTAAGGCAATTTTTCTCATGTTTTATTTTTAACATATCTTATTAAAAGGGCTTTTGCACTCTGCATAATTACAAATAGATATCCTAAAATATTCAATTTTTTATACTTATATCGACAAATAATATTCTCCTTAAATGATCTAAAACTGAATGTGGATGCACCTCCTAAACGAAAAAGAACCATTGTTTCGTTTAAATATTGGAATTTGCAGCCTGTCTTAATTAATTTTATTATTAAGTCACCGTCTGCCGCAATCTTAAATGAAAAATCGAAACCTCCAACTTTATTGTAACAAGTTCGTTTAAGAAATAATGTTGAGTGGTTGATGCAGCTTTCTCGATAAATATTTTTAATCTTTCCTATACGAATAAATGACGAATTCTTAAAGATGCTTTTCATTAACATATTAGCATAATAGGCATCTGCATGTGTGTGTTTGATCTCGTCTGCATAATAATCAAGTATCTTTGGCGAAAAATATATATCATCTGAATTAAGGATTGCAATGTATTCTCCATTTGAATTTTCTATTCCTTCATGCATCCCATAATAAATGCCTTTGTCTGGTTTTGAAATTATTTTTGAGATATATGGCCTATATTTTTCAATAATTTTTTGAAAGTCGTCAGTAGAACCGGCATCTTTTACGATGTATTCAAAATCTTGGTATGACTGATTAATTACGCTTTGAATAGTCTGCTCTAAAAGTTTTGAATTATTGAATACAGTAGTTATAACTGTAAATGGTAATTTTTCTTTCTGAATACGAGGTTTTAATCCTGATACTAACTTATTAGGAAGATGTGATATTATGCTTATCAGCTGATTCTCAATAAATTCATCTACTGGATAAAAGTACTTTGTTGTTTTTTTGAATTTTGTTGAAAGATTCAACTCTTCATCAATAATCACCTTACTTTGTTCTATTATAATGTTTTTGTGGCATAAATATAAAATATTTCTCTCTTTGTTTTTTAAATCCCTATCATCCCATATTTTATTTTCTGCCCATATTTCATCAATTAGTGTCTGAAGGAATAACTTATCGTTAACTACATACCTTATTTCAAAACAAACATCATCAATAAGTCCTTTACCAATGTAAAAATTCCCTGGAAGAATTTCAAGAGGTATTTTAAGATACATCGCTAGGTTATTTATAATTTTCTCAATCATCCTTTGAGTTTTTGGGTATTGGTTTATCTTAATGCATCTTTTAAAGCATCTAAGTATCCTGTCCCAAATTTTAAATCAGGTTCTAAATAATTGCCTTCTGCCCATTCATTCCATGATCTTAAAATAATTATTTTATGATCTTCTTTTTTGTGACTAATATTCTCAATTGACTTTATAATTAATTTTTTAAACAAGTCAGGTGTACTACCTTCGACAATTAAAGCCTTTCTTCCTGAACGTGGCGAATGATCGTAATTAGAAATAATTGTAGGATAAACGTTTTCCATTTTATCAATATCGGGTATGACAAGGTGATTTATTAAGCGGCTGTATTTACATCTATTCAAAAAAATAAATTTACTATAATTCCTTAAAAACCCCAATCCACTATTCCGAATTTTCCCTTTTATAGCTTCAACAGCATCTTGTAGTCCCGCCCTGCATACTGCGTTAAACCCAAGATTAAGTACATTAGACCATTCATGATTTCTTGAGGTTTGGCCAATAAAATATACTCCGTCTAGTCCATTTTCTTTTGCTAATTTTTGCCAAAGCTCTATGAATATATTTACTTCTTTAAAATCTAAGGGTGCATAGATCATAAATACTGGTTTCCCATCTATTTGAATATATCTTTTGTCTTTAAATGCCTTAAGAACATAAAAGAAGTGTTTTTTGTAATCTTCAATACCGGGATATAATTGTTCTACTAATAATTCTGTTGATTTATACTGGTCTTTGGGAAGCCAAGTTTTGTTTGACCAACTATGATTTGCCCAAGCTAAGCAGAATGGGAAATCTGGTTTACCAATTACTAAAACTTCATCAAATATATTGGACATAAGTTGTTTGCCATTGCCAAACCAATAATGCCAATACATAAAACCTTCTATACCCGCTTCTCGAGCCATTTGAGCCTGAGCTTCACGTACTTCAGGTATTCTTAAATCGTAATACCCTAAATCAGCAGGAACTCGTGGTTGATAATGACCTTTAAATAATGGTTTTGCTTTACCAACATTTGTCCATTCTGTAAATCCTTTTCCCCACCATTTATCATTCTCAGGAATAGGATGAAATTGAGGAAGATAGAAGGCTATTACTCTAGCTTTAAGGTTTTTCATAATTAATTTTGTGACTTGTGATCTGCGCTATTTTATATAAATTACAAATTCAGTTTGTTGGATAAATGTTAAGGTTTACTATTTGAAAGAATATTAGTAAAATATTATAGCTTATGATTTTGTTCGATATTTTTTATAGAGAACATTGGATAAGATTTGGCAAATTGTTGCTTATTATATACATAAGCTAAAAGGAATGTGTAATAAAGTGCAAAAATCTGAATATATCCATATTCACCTGTACCAATTGCGTATGCTGCATAAACAATTATAAATGTATCTATTAAAAAAATATCTATTTTTAATTCAAGAATTTTTCTATTCAATCTAAATAAAAGCATAAAGAAGATAATCCATATTAAAGAACCGATAATTCCACTGTTGCACAATACAATAAAAATAAGACTTTCAAAAGCTAATAATGTAGGATGCTCGCCATGCAATGATTGATAATAGCTATTCCATCCATAGCCCTTACCAATAATCTCATATCCCTTGATCTCTTCAATGGCACCTTGCAGTTGATACAATCTCATTGAAATTGATGAGCCTTTGATATCTTCTATGCTGCCTGAAACATCTGTAAAAGTGGAAAATAAACTTGATAAATTGTCATTTGACTTTATTACAATTATAAAGCCAGATAACAATACAAAAGTCCAAATTAACAACTTGGTTTTTCTATACCTAATTAAAAAATAGGCAAATCCAATTGTTAAAGCAGCTATTCCAGTGCGAACTCCTGAAATTAGTATATTGAATCCTATAAATACTAAAAGAATCCAATAAATTTTATTTTTTGTTTTTGAATATATGATTGAAAATATAATAAACATAAAACATAACAGCAATCCATAAGTCATAGGATGTATCATCGTGGATTGAATTTTCCCAGCAGTTGAAAAGGCAAGCCTTGATTCGGCTTCCGTTGAGTAAATATCTGCAGAATCTGTAATTCCAAAATGATTAGTTATTAAAGAGGTATATGGATTAAATCCATCCATCTGACTAAGAAATAGACCATAAACTAAGGCAATAGAAATGGATATTATAAAGGCCCATTTAAAATAGATTAAAAAATCTTGATCCGCTAACGCAATATTCCATACAATAAAAGAAATAATGCAGGTTTGCATGAATGAAATTCGCCAATAGTTAAATTGTACATTTAATGGCGTTACCCATTCAAATAAAGTAAGTATTAGTAATGATAGATATAAAAATAAAAAAGGATTTATTGCCTTAAAACTTAGTTTTATTTTTCTCTTAATCTGGAAATGATAAAATAAAATAAGTAATAACAATGTATTTATCACGTTATAGGAAAGTGGAACACCAGCAACGTTAAATTGTAAATAAGGAACCAAAATCAAATATGCAATATAGAGAGCAATGGATAATTTGAAATTAATAAAAGAAAGTATGATTATCGAAATTGCAAAAAAATAAATTGCTGCTATGATTAAGTCCATGTTATATTTTAGGATTGATGTATTTTTTTGTTTTGATTGCTTTAAATATGCGTATTACTCCATTCTAAGTAATTCTATAACCATTTCTTTGTGTTTTATGCCGTAAAATTAAAATAGTTATTTTGGAGTTTTGCATGTTTGACTTTTAAAGAAAATGATGTTATTTTATAGTATTACATTAATTATTTATTTAAAAATTTGCCTTTGATTCGTTCAATAATAATTTCTCTTTCCATACGGGAGAGTCCAATGAAAAAGCAATTAATTGTTACACCCAAGATGGAGGCAATTACAACAATTATGAATCTTAAGAATCCATATTCTAATTGGGCTTTTATTGCTATTAAAGGTAATAAAGATATTAAAGTAACCATTATAAGTATTGAAATGATGCGTTTTATGTAATCAACAATGGAAATTTTCATCAGTCCTTTTAGAATCCACAATCGAACAAAATGTGCAAAAGTAAATACCAAAATGGAAATATACATTGTGTATTCAGCAGGGTATCCAAGTTTTAAAAATATATATGATATTGGTAAACATAGAAGTGTAATTAATTCCACAATAATATGATATTTTTTGATCTGTCCTGTAGCATGAACTAAGGTCGTAATAGGATTTTGCAATGACAAAATCATAGTATAGATAATAATTAGTCGTGTGAATATAACCATGTAATCCGTAACATTAATTAACCACAAATTTAAAATAAATTGAACCTCAACCATTACTGGTAAACAAAAAAAAAGCAACAAAAAATACGATAATTTAGAACTCATATAAAACAAATTCAACAAGTAGTTCATATTATTTTCCGCATAACTTTTTATCAATTGTGGCCTTACTGCTGTAAAAAAATTTGAAGAAAATGATGTTACTGCCATGTTTATCTGAAAAGCTATTGCGCGTGCTGCGTTAATTTGAGGACCAAAAAATATATTTATTAAGATGTTATTCCCCTGATTATTTGCAATTCCGGATATTGTTCCCAATAAATTCCACCCGGAAAAATTTATTAATGTGTTAAATAAATCTTTATTAAAATAAAATCGAAATTGACATTCTTCATATTTGCGTTTGCAAATTGTCAAATAAATATAACTGATTACACACGTAGTGCAAAAAATCAAAAAAGCATATAATTTCAATTTATCAACAGAAAATATTAGCAAGAGATATACTACAGTCAGTTTCAAAACCACCTCGATAATGCTTACATAGGCGTAAACTGCCATGTTTTCGCGAGCAATAATTGCTGCATTATATGGAATTGTCATGATTGTGACTATAAACGAAAGAATAGAAAATTGATAAATCCAGTTCGCAGCTCCCATTCTCTCCGGAGGAATTAACATTTGATTATTCAAAAACCACAATCCTATGGTCTCCGCCAAAAGGAAAACTAAAAGCGAAATGATAAAATAAATTGTGACTGTGAGGCTAAATGTTTGTTTAAGCTTAAGAATATCATTTCGTCCTAATTCAAATGAAAAAAAACGTTGAGATGCTGTAGCCATGGTATTGCTTAAAAAAGAGAACATCACTACTATGCCCCCGATAACGTTATATAAACCAAAGTCTATAACACCTAGCGTATTTAAAAGTACCCGCACCGTATAAAGCGATACAAGCATTATTAGCATCATCCTGAAATAAAGGAACAAGGTATTTCTTGCTATTCGCTTGTTATTTTCGAGTGTCATCTTTTGTTGTTTTCGTCATGCTATTTTGTGTCGAATTATGTACTTTATACCTTTGTTTCCAAATTATTCAGTAAATCACTTGCCCGAAAGCCTGCTCAGATTTCGAAATTCGACTCCTTTCGCCCCAAGGTTTTCCATATTCGCCCGAACGCTTACCTCCATTGCCCGAAAGCCATCCCCCTTCGACCGAAAGCCATCCTCCATCTCCTGAAGGTTTTCCCCCATCGCCCGAAAGTAATCCTCTATATCTTGAAGGTCGTCCTCCATCGCCTGAACGCTTACCTCCATCGCTTGAATGTCTTCCCACATTGCCGGAATGTCTTCCTCCATCGCTTAAAGATCTTCCCCCGTCGACCGAATGCATTCCCCCTTCGCCCTTTGGCTATCCGATGGCCGAAAAATGAACTGGGCGTGTTGTCAAATTAAATACGAGTGAAAAAAATTACAGAGGCGCACACATAGGAGCGTTATTCCGGCCGCCCCAATGTGCATACGCTGAAGTCGTAAGACTTGCGCCTCTGCAATTAAATTTCATTTTTCATCCGTCGCTGCAAAAACTTCACCCTTTTTCTTGTTCTCTTTTTTTTCGGGTTTAGTTGCCCTGCGCACCCGGTTTTTCAGATTCTCGAAAGTATAATCCTTCAGCTTAGCGGGGTCAGTTGCCATGTTGAGGCCCTCTCCCCTTGTTCCGAAGATCATACTGGCCTTTCCGAAGGTCATTCCTGGCATTCCTAAAGTCGTGCTGGTCATCCCTAAAGTCGTACTGGACATTCCGAAGGTCGTACTGGGCGTTCCGAAGGTCGTACTGGGCATTCCAAAGGTCGTACTGGGCATTCCGAAGGTCATACTGGGCATTCCGAAGGTCGTACTGGCCGTTCCGAAGGTCGTACTAGGCATTCCTTTGGAAAATTGGGCGGAAAATGAAAGAATTAAATGAAAGGCGCACACGTAAAGGCTTATTCCGGAAACCTTTACGTGCAGGAGTGCAATGGTAACCCCTGCATATGCGCCTCTTTACA
>Ga0209511_1002741_pt1 | contig 14070 bp, 7 predicted proteins | sample SSSSmetaG_FD_184141 | JGI IMG/M metagenome (GOLD analysis project Ga0209511, IMG submission 184141) | Glacier valley bacterial and archeal communities from Borup Fiord, Nunavut, Canada, to study Microbial Dark Matter (Phase II) - ​SSSS... | ecosystem: Environmental > Aquatic > Freshwater > Ice >...
ACTGCCTGAGCAGATAGTAGTGCCTCCCGATACAGCACCGCCTACGGTTGCTGGTAAAATAGTGACGGTTGAAAAGTCAGAATTGACAATTGCGCAACTACCACTTTGAACGACAGCCCTAAATTGCATGGTTTTTGTCAATACACCCGAAGTATAAGTTGTTGTGGCGTTTGCAATATCAGTCCATGTACTGAAAGGTGATACGGAACTCTGCCATTTAATGACTGATCCTGTATGCCCGGAAAGTGTGAGTACTCCACTTGAACTGTTTATACAGATGGTAGTACCACCCGAAACAGTACCACCAACCGTTACCGGTGAAACAGTTACAGTTGCTGACGACGAGTTTGCTTCTGCACAACTACCGCTTTGAACAACAACCCTGAATTGGGTAGTTTGGGTTAAAATTCCTGAAGTATAACTATTTGAAGTGTTTGCAATATCGGTCCATGTATTGAAGGGTGAAACCGAGCTTTGCCATTTAACCACAGTTCCGGTGTGTCCCGAAAGTGTTAGCAAACTGCTTACGCTTCCTGTGCAAATCGATGTTCCGCCAGCGACACTGCCACCAACGGTTATTGGAGAAATCGTAACAGTTGCAGGCAGAGAATTCGCTGGTGTGCAATTACCGCTTTGAACAACAGCTCTGAATTGGGTTGTTTGAGTCAATGCCGCCGAAGTGTAGTAAGTTGTTGTGTTTGAAATATCTGTCCATGTAGTGAATGGCGCAACAGAACTCTGCCACTTAACAACATTTCCTGTTTGACCGGAAAGTGTGAGTATGCCACTTGTACCGCCGGAACAAATCGTGGTGCCACCAGATATGGTACCCCCAACAGTAACTGGTGATATAGTTACTGTTGCACTACCCGAATTTGCAGATGGACAGCTTCCGCTCTGAACAACAGCTCTATACTGTGTAGTTTCGGTTAAGACTCCCGAAGTATAAGTAGTTAAAGTATTTGAAATATCTGTCCATGAGTTAAATGGAGCAACTGAACTTTGCCATTTAACGACTGCTCCAGTTTGTCCTGATAGTGTGAGCACGCTGCTCATACTGCCTATACATATGTTAGTGCCACCCGAAACAGCACCACCAACCGTTGCCGGTGAAACAGTTACAGTTGCCGAAGCGGAATTAACTGCCGGACAACTTCCGCTTTGTACAACCGCCCTGAATTGAGTAGTTTGAGTCAATGCACCAGATGCATAAGTATTCGAAGTGTTTGCAATATCTATCCATGAAGTATATGGTGAGACAGAACTTTGCCATTTCACCACATTTCCAGTTTGCCCTGATAGTGTGAGCAATGCACTTGCACTGCCTGAGCAGATGGTAGTGCCTCCAGATACAGCACCACCAACGGTTGCCGGTAAAATAGTGACCGTTGAAAAATCAGAATTGACAATTGCGCAACTACCACTTTGAACGACAGCCCTAAATTGCGTGGTTTGTGTCAAGACTCCCGAACTATAGGTTGTTGTGGCGTTTGCAATATCAGTCCATGTACTGAAAGGTGATACGGAACTCTGCCATTTAATGACTGTTCCTGTATGCCCGGAAAGTGTGAGTACTCCACTTGAACTGTTTATACAGATGGTAGTACCACCCGAAACAGTACCACCAACCGTTACCGGTGAAACAGTTACCGTTGTCGGCGACGAGTTTGCTTCTGCACAACTACCGCTTTGAACAACAGCTCGAAATTGTGTGGTTTGTATCAGGACACCAGTTGTATAGGTAGTTGCAGTATTTGTAATATCGGTCCATGTACTGAATGGTGAAACCGAACTTTGCCATTTAACCACAGTTCCTGTTTGTCCCGAAAGTGTAAGTTTAATACTAGTGCTACCTGTGCAAATTGCTGTCCCACCGCTGACGCTGCCGCCAACGGTTTTTGGAGAAATCGTAACAGTCGCTGGCAGAGAATTCACAGGTATGCAATTACCACTTTGAACGACAGCCCGGAATTGTGTCGTCTGAGCCAAAGTCCCCGAAGTGTAAGAAGTTGCTGTGTTTGCAATATCTGTCCATGAAGTAAATGGCAAAACTGAACTCTGCCATTTAACCACCGCACCAGTTTGCCCGGATAATGTAAGCACTCCGCTCGTACTGCCTGTACATAGAGTATTACTGCCCGATACCGTACCACCAATCGTTGCCGGTGAAACAGATACAGTTGTAATACCCGAATTTGCAGATGGACAGCTTCCGCTCTGAACAACAGCTCTATATTTGGTCGTCTGAGTCAACACTCCAGAAGTATAGGTAGTCGCAGTATTTGAAATATCAGTCCATGAACTAAAAGGGTCAATAGAACTTTGCCATCTAATCACAGCTCCTGTATGGCCCGATAGGGTAAGTACGCCGCTTACGCTGCCAGTACAAATCGTTGAACCTCCCGTAACATTTCCCCCTGCAGATGCGGGATCTACTGTAACAATTCCGGATGCGGAATTAACAGCGGGACAAATTCCGCTTTGAATAACTGCCCTGAAATGTGTGGTTTTAGACAGGAATCCCGATGTATAGGTTGTGGTATTGTTTGCAATGTCTGTCCAGACGCTAAATGGGAATACTGAACTCTGCCATTTCACGACATTCCCGGTATGCCCTGAAAGAGTTAGCAATCCACTGGTGCTTCCTGCGCAGATTTCTAAACCACCCGAAATTGTTCCACCGACAGAAAGAGGTGAAATAGAAACCGTTGTAATGTCAGAGATTGCTTCTGCACATATACCACTTTGAACCACTACCCTAAATTGTGTGGTTTGAGTCAAAATTCCAGAAGTATAGGTAGTTGCCGTATTTAAAATATCTGTCCAGGTGCTAAACGGAAAAACAGAACTCTGCCATTTCACTACCTTTCCTGTCTGACCGGAAAGCGTGAGTAAACCACTATTACTGCCAAAGCAAACTTCTGAAGCGCCCAGAATTTTTCCACCTACTGAGGGGGGGGAAATCTCAACGTAAATAGGTAGCACGACTATTCCTACGGGTGAAACGCGATTACCCATAATATAGTAGGTACCATTCCCAACCTTAGTTGGGTCCGAAATTTCATTTATCAACCCAGGATCTGAAAAATACTTATATACTAGACCGGGTGTAGATCCAGCAGTAACGGCAGGAAGTGTCAGGTCTACAGTGACACCGAGACCACAAACCGCCGCAGGATCATGAATAATCAGGTTGACCTGATCGTCAGCATAAGCTTGATGCCCAAATGTCAAAAAGGAGAAAAAGAATGCTACAAACAGATAAACACCCATTCGATTTATCCTATTAAGTGCAGACTCTAATCTGACGAGTAAGTTTGCATTCATGATCAGGTAGATTTTTCAATGAAATTAGTTTCAAAACCGATTAAGAAAAAACCATAAAGCATTTCATGCGAAATTTCACCCCACGACCTGCCCATTGCCATTTTCTTAATCATTTACAGTAATTAACTGGATATCAAAACATCCATTACCAGATGTTCCTTTTATATAATATTCACCATTAACAGTTGACTGCGGGGAAGACAGCGATTTTGTAGATGCTGCATCATACCAATAACTAAAATTAAGTCCGGAATCCGACCCTGATGTGATCAGCGGGGAAGTCAAATCCGCACTTCCGTTTACGCTTTTAACTACTGGGGTCGGAACAATCACTTTCGGTTTGTCGTTCACCTTTACTTCAACCGATGCTACAACAAATCCATTACAGGGACCCGTTAACACCCCTTTTATATAATAAACTCCTGACTTTACTTTTGTGGGAGATGGAACTAAAATTGTCAATTCCGGATTCGAATAATAGGTATAGATCAATCCGTTGGTAGATCCATCAGTAATTGCATCAAGGGTCAAATCAACAGTAGAAGGAGCGCAAACCGGCGCAGGATCTTTAATTCTTAAAACTACTGAACATCCTTGACCTTGAACACTTTCACTCAATATGAATATTATTGAAAATACGAACAATGCAGGCAAGAAAAATTTATATAATCTTATCTTAAATATCCTAATCAGGTTGCTGGCTACACTTGCTTTCGTTTTCATAATCGATCTGTCATTTTTTAATTAAAACAATTAGATTTTAAATAATTAATATCCGGGAAAGAAAGACTTCCGGCTCGATTGAACAGACTTGAAGCGAACCGCATTTTTCTATGAAAATTATGGTTCTGACTAATTCTAAAAAACACCAACAGGGCAGGATAAATTCGCATTATATGACTTAGTAAAAGCAATAAAATAAAGATTGAAGAAAAAATGAAAAAACTGAAACCTTATTCATTTAGGATCGTATTAACAGAATACAATCCGGAATCTGCCTGAATTTTTTCCTTCTAAATCTATTAATGACAATAATAAATATAAAATACATAGTCTGAATGTGTTACATTTATCACAACTTTTTTTTTATAAACAAAGTTATCAACAATGTTGCCAATGAGGTTTTTTGCTAAAACGGAAAGAAAAAAATCACCATCGACTCATTCACGTCAATTAACTACAATCCAACTTATTGCATCACTATATTCAATAAACGTCAATGGCTTTTTATCATAAGAAAGGAAAAATGAATTTATGTTAGGTGAACGCCTTACCTTTAGAAAAGGAATGAAATTAAAATATCCTATTCGATTCATTCAAAGCCAATAAACGAAATCTAAAATAATTTGAATTACCTGTCAGATATTCCATTTCACAGACAATTCAACACTAAACGATCATGACAGGAAAAGCTTCCTGATTCTCAAATATGCGATCCGGTAACACTTTACGCATTAATTATTTTACAATAACAGTATTAACTATCTATTGAGATAATAGTTTTCTTACATATTGATAACGATTGATACAATGCAAAACGCCCGGCGGACCGCTAACAGCAACAAAACGAAAATACAGCAGTGCCGGATTTTCAAGAATACCACCTTAAACGAGATGAATCCAGGAAACATAGAAATCAACCTGACAAACCTCCTTTATAAATCAAACCGTGGTTTTATACCTTATGAAACACAAACATCCAGCTATCGTCTAACTCTTCCGATTTAACCATCAACGCGTCAAAAACAGGTGCTTTTACGCCATGATGAAAGTTGCACTTCCCAATATATACCCGTGCCTCATCCCAGATATTCGCACTAATAAATGAGGTAAGCAAAATCTGTCCGCCCTCAACAATTAGCGACGGAATGCCTCTTTCATGCAAATCGCTCAGAATTTGATCCAATTCTTTTCCATTAAACAAAATCTTTTTATACTCAACATTATCCTTAGCAGGAACTTCTTTTGAGGTATACACAACTGTCGGAACGCTTTGGTCAAACAAGGCAAGTTCGGGTGATAACTTCATATTTCGATCGATCACCAATCTTAACGGGGGATTGCCACTCCATTCGCGAACCGTTAACGATGGATTATCTTTCTTTGCGGTATTTGTGCCTACAAGAATAGCCGATTCGTCTGCCCGCATTTTATGTACGGCAATTCTCGACAAATCGTTTGTTATCCATGTAGATTGGCCATACTGCTCATACGAACGGTCAGCATCAATAAAACCATCGGCAGTTTGCGCCCATTTCAAAATGATATAGGGTCTTTTCATTTGATGAAAGGTGAAAAACCTGCGATTCAGTTCAATGCACTTATCTTCAAGATAACCTTGCAAAACTTTGCACCCGCCATTTCGGAGTTTCTCAAGCCCTTTCCCTGCAACCTGGGCGAAAGGATCAACTGTTCCAACAACAACATTTGGAATACCATAATGTAGAATCAGATCAGAACAAGGCGGCGTTTTACCAAAGTGAGAACATGGTTCTAAAGTTACGTATATGGTCGATGTCCTTAGCAGTGCCTTATCTTTAACGCTATTAATCGCATTAACCTCTGCATGTGACTTCCCATACTCACAATGGTACCCCTCGCCTATGATAATACCTTCATATTCAATCACACAACCAACCATCGGGTTCGGAGCGACATTTCCCATACCGAGACGCGCCATTTCGATTGCACGTACCATATACTTTTCATCGACATCAAAAAGTCGTCTCTTCATCCGCTTTGTTTATCTTTGTAAAAAAAATGCAGGTTGCAAAGAAATTAATCTACGATCGTCTGTCGTCAAAATATCCCAGGCAAGAAATTGAAAGTATTAGTAAACTGATCTTCGAAAAGGTCCTTGGACTTTCAAGACTTCAGGTATACCTCAACCAGCATGAAACAATTTCACCGGCGAATTTAGCTCAAATAACAGAGATTGTAAACCGTTTAATTCAATTTGAACCAATACAATATATTTTAGGTGAAACTGAATTTTACGGACTGCCACTAAAAGTCAATGCAGCAGTCCTTATCCCGCGACCCGAAACAGAAGAACTTGTAGAATGGATCATCAACAATAACCCACCTAAAAATCCCATTGTTCTGGATATTGGAACAGGAAGCGGCTGTATTCCAATCGCTTTGTCAAAAAACCTACCGGGAGCATCAGTTGATGGCTGGGATATTTCAAGCGAAGCAATCATGGTTGCAAGAGAAAATGCTGAACTGAATCAGGTGATGGTTAATTTCTGTTATGCAGATGTTCTTAATCAGGAATATCCAGCTCAACCTCAAAAGTACGATATCATTGTTAGCAATCCGCCGTACGTAACCGTTTCGGAACAACTATCCATGCTTCAAAATGTAATTGATTACGAACCACATATAGCACTTTTTGTACCAGATAATGATCCTTTGCTCTTTTATCGCGCTATTGCCGATTTAGCAATCAATCAGCTAAAACCTGGTGGAAAACTATACTTCGAAATCAACGAACAGTTTGGAAATGAAACTGCTTATTTACTATCATCGAAAGGATTCGAAAATATCATTATAAGAAAAGATATCAATGGTAAGGAGCGAATGCTAAAAGCAGAATTGAATAATCCGGTAACTATTCCAGCCGGTCGCTAAGGACGCAAACCGTTTTAAACTGCCTTTTGCCACTTTGCAATCCAAACAGTTCTACCTGAACAATATAGATTCCGAGCGTTGCTTTCGCGTGATTATCGGTTGTTCCATCCCATTCAATAACATCCTGCGCACCAATCATTAAGTTGTTTGCCAACCGCTTTATTTCCAAACCACTCTCATTATAAATCCGGATATTTACGATCAATCCGGACTCACCGGGAGCCAGTTTTATCAGGAACCGATCATTGATACCATCGTCATTTGGCGAGAAGATCTTCGGTTCAAAAGTGACAATCTCTGACGTTTCTGAAACAGTTTCAAACGTTGAATTCTGATATCCGGGTGTAGCAAATCCGACAGTTGCAGAGGCAGAGTGCCAATTTGACAGATCATCTGATGGTTTCGAAAAGCTATTCCGCTCAAGTGATATCCCTTTCACATCGGTAATCATTGGATGATGCATACTTTCGAGATAATGAAATTCGTCAATTACTTCCATCTCTTTATTCAACAGTACGACCCATCCTTCATCGAGGTTATATGCCGGAAACTTCACCATCCCGAAAATACAGGCAGGACATGCAGAATAATAGTTTTTTAACAATGCGGTGGAATCTGACGTAAACGCGGCATATTGGCCATCGAACATTATTTCGGACTTGCCCGAAAGCGGATATATCGATTTAATTTTCTGATCATTATCCCTCGAACCCAGATACACCTCATCCAATTTAATCTTCTTCCCTGAATGATTATAGACCTCCACGAAATCGACACCACCAGGAAACGGATTGAAAAGCACCTCATTAATCAGTATATCACCAACTGTTGGCAGATAATACCAGAATTCACGATGTTCAACCGGCGATTTATTGCCACATTCATCAGTCAATCCATTAATTGTTAAATCATAAACAACTCCGTTTCTTATTGCATCCTTCGGGAAATAGATAGAATATTTCAGACTCTTTCGGTCAAACAAGATACTGTCGGACGCAGGAAGTGATGGAGTATAAGAAAAAAGATTGCCAACTATTGACTTTCCGTCAGGCATTTCAGAAACAACAACTTCGAGCAGACCCGGATTTGCAACGACTACGGAACTGATGGTCGGAGATACCGAATCCTTATTATTTCGGAATACCGAATTCTGGGTTCCTGGCGTACCACCATTCGCGGATGTAGAGGTTTCCCAGTTAGATTCAGCACCACACGTTCTCATAGGATCAATCCGCTCCAACGAATGTCCTCCACCTGAAAGTCCTACAAGATGCATGGCTGGTTTGTAATTGAAGGAATCGATCAATTCAGTTGCGGCAGAAAAGAGCTTAAGGTTAACACCGTCATTGGCAAGAGACAAACCGGAGACTTCAAGACAAACACCATAACTACCAAAAATTGAACTGCTGCCAGTTCCGCCAAGAATTAAATAACTTCCGGACTCAACAGTTTTGTCAAGCAGACTTTTTTTCTTCCCGTTCACTTCCAGTATCCAATTCTTTAGATTCATCGGAAAACCGGAAGTATTTTTAAGCTCCAGGTATTCAGCACTCGGGAGTTTAACAACAGGTGTGGGGTCAGCCATGATCTCATTAAAAACGACATCGCCCCATTGAGCAGTCGGAATAAAAGTAAAATCAAACTCCTTTTCAGACAATGCCATTCCTTCAGTGTCAGCTAAATTATCAATCGTCAAATGCAAACTCATTTGGTTGAAGCTTCCAAGTTGCAAATAGACACCTACTGTATCACCGGCAGCTTTTCGGATTGACATCACACTTACATTACTACCGCCCGCCGTTTTAACTTTATAATTATCAATCTGTAATAATGAAGATGGCAAAACAGGTTCCGAAAATAAAACGAGTATTTGGCTACACCCGAGTGATCGTACTTCGTGAATTGAGGGTGGGCTATTTTTATAACTCATCGAAACATCATCAATCCAGATCTGTCCGCCATGTGAAGTATTAAATTTATAGAATAAGCCAATATTGCTGAATGAAAAGTTCATTAATTTTTCATAGCCTGCTTTCGGCTGCGACCATGCATTCGATGTTCCATCCTTGTACCGAACTTTCCAAATGCCATATTCATGCGTAACTTCGACCTCTAATAGCATACCGGCCTTCCAAACTAAATCTGTATGAATAATGTCCTGCACTGCTTTTCCAGCCTCCATTCGGCAAAGTTTCAATAGATTATCACCACCTGTCAGATTTATGCCAATGGCATATCCATTGGAGGCTGTAATATCTGACTTGTCAGCAATAAGGAAAAAGCAGAGCTGCTCGGTGGCACCAAAAATCCAATTGCCATTTTTTAGTTTAAAATCCCATGTTATCAACCCCGTATTAAAATCTTTGACCGCGATTTTCCGATTGATATAACTTGAACTACGAATACCTGTAACTGCATGACGCAGAGAATATTTCCCGGCGACCGGAAATTGGTTGCTGATACTCCATTGCGCCGTATTTTCCCATTCTCCGAACTGTCCGTTTTCGAAATCATCAATGAACATAAATTGTCCTTTACTTTCAAATGAGGTAAAAAACAACAAGTAAAAGATAAATTTGTAAATATTCCTGCCCATTTTTCATGAAATATTAAGAATATTCAATATTTTTGCTTTATCAATTTCCGGGAATAGTTTTTGTCGGAGATTTTACAGTTAAAGTTAATAAATCTGGAGCAGATATGAAAATAGCAATTGTAGGTGTTAGTGGCGCTGTCGGACAAGAGTTCCTGCGCGTTTTGGATGAACGTAATTTTCCGCTTGATGAACTGGTCATTTTTGGTTCGGCTCGAAGTACAGGAAAAGAATATATATTCAAAGGTAAAAAACTGATCGTCAAGGAGCTTCAACACAACGACGATTTCAAAGGTATAGATATCGCTTTGGTATCAGCCGGCGCTGGTATTTCGAAGGAATTTGCCGATACAATTACGAAATTTGGAACGATCATGATTGATAACTCCAGTGCATTCAGAATGGAAAAGGATATTCCACTGGTGGTTCCTGAAGTAAATGCAGCGGATGCGAAGAATATGCCCCGTCACATTATTGCCAATCCCAACTGTACGACGATTCAAATGGTTGTCGCTTTGAAACCAATTGAAGATCTTTCGCACATCACGAGGGTTCACATTGCAACTTATCAAAGTGCAAGTGGGGCCGGTGCTTCGGGAATGGACGAATTGCTAATGCAGACCAAACAGGTTGCAGGTGGTGAAAAACCGACCATCGCCAAATTCGCCTACCAGCTTGTGCAAAATGTGATTCCACATATTGATGTATTCACAGAAAACGACTACACCAAAGAGGAGATGAAGATGTTCCACGAAACCCGGAAAATTATGCATTCTGATATCATGGTCAGTGCAACCGCTGTTCGCGTTCCGGTTCTCCGTGCGCATTCCGAAGCCGTATGGGTCGAAACGGAACAGGAAATTTCAATAGACCAGGCTAAGACAGCCTTTAAAAATGCGGAAGGTGTGATTGTAATTGATAATCCTGCTGAAAAACAATATCCGATGCCATTACAACTTGCCGGACGTGATGAAGTATTCGTTGGAAGGATTCGCAAGGACCTATCGAATCCCAAAGGATTAACTTTCTGGACTGTTTCGGATCAGATTAAGAAAGGTGCCGCCTTAAATGCCGTACAAATTGCAGAATACCTTATAAAAGAAGGCGTTGTAAAATAAAAACGAAAGTTGACGAAATCGATATACAATAAAAAAGCTGCCAGAAATAGCAGCTTTTTTATTGTAGTTTTTGTCTTTCAAAATGATGAATTAGCTTTCATCATAAACCTGATAAAGGAAATCATTGAAAGGAAAGCGCTTGATATGAAGCGTCTTCACCTCATCGTATAAAACCTTTTTAAACTCTTCGATATTTGTCTTTTCCTTTGCAGAGATAAAGAGTGTAATGTTTTGATGCTTCCCCATCCACGATTGTTTCCAATCTTCAAGGTTCATATTATCTTGTGTGGAAGGCAGCAAATCGTCTTCTTCCTTTTCGACAAAGGTAAAAGCATCTATTTTATTAAAGAGGTAGATCATCGGTTTGTCGCCAGCGCCAATTTCTCCGAGTGTTTTGTTTACAACCTCAACTTGCGATTCAAATCCGGCATGTGAGATATCAACCACATGAATCAGTAAATCAGCTTCGCGGGTTTCATCAAGTGTCGATTTAAACGATTCGACCAGGTGAACTGGCAATTTTCGTATGAAACCTACCGTGTCGGTTAACAGAAACGGCAAATTTGCTATAACAACTTTGCGAACAGTGGTGTCTAAAGTAGCAAACAATTTATTTTCAGCAAAAACTTCCGACTTACTGATCAGGTTCATAATGGTCGATTTCCCGACATTGGTATAACCTACCAGCGCCACCCGGATCATATTGCCCCGGTTACGCCTTTGAACGCTCATTTGCCGATCGATCTTCTCCAGATTTTCTTTTAAAAACGAAATCCTGTCAAGAACAATCCTTCGGTCAGTTTCGATTTGCGATTCTCCAGGTCCGCGAGAACCTACCCCACCCTGCTGACGCTCAAGGTGCGACCAAAAACGGGTTAACCGGGGAAGTAAATACTGGCATTGAGCCAACTCCACCTGGGTTTTCGAGTGCGCCGTCTGCGCTCTTTTTGCAAATATATCGAGGATCAGATTGGTACGATCGATCACTTTGCAGTTTAAGACCGGTTCAATATTCCGAAGATGAGTCGGTGATAGTTCATCATCAAAAATAACGGTATCAATATCATGGACTTTGACAAAATCAGCGATTTCCTGAAGCTTACCGGTACCCACAAAAGTAGCACGATTAGGACTTTCCAACTTTTGAATAAACCGCTCCCAAACCTCTGCACCTGCAGTATCAACAAGGAATTCAAGTTCGTCAAGATATTCTTTTACCTTTTTCTCATTTTGCCGGCTGGTTACTAATCCAACTATGACTATTTTTTCTTTCTGTTCTGAAGTATCATGCATTTTTGCCATGGTGCAAAATTAATACAATTTGAATAAAAAAAATCCCGATTCGTCAGCAGACAAACCGGGAATATATTCTAAATTAGAAACAGACTACTGAAGCTGGAAACTAATTGGTACAGTGTAAGATACACGAACTGTTTTACCACGCTGCATACCTGGTTTCCATTTTGGAAGGGTCATTACAACCCGAAGTGCTTCCTTATCGATTGAAGGGTCAACTCCACGAGCGATTTTTGCGTTCGAAATACTTCCGTCGCGATCGACCACAAAATTCACAAATACCTTACCTTGAATTCCATTTTCCTGAGCGATTGAAGGATATTTTATAGCGGTTGAGATGAATTTGCGCAAAGCCAATTCGCCTCCCGGGAATTCAGGCATATTTTCAACCACAACGAAAATCTCTTCCTCTACTTTTTCTTTTTCTTCCGTCACAATTTGTGCAACCTCTACCTTGGTTTCTTTGGTCGCCTCCGAATCCATAATTTCAAGATTCTCAGTTATTTTTACATCATCAGTAACGATACTTAAAATCTCAACAGCTGCCGGAGGAGGCGGAGGAGGTGGTGGTTTCGCTTCTTCCTGACGGGTAATCGGAATCATTTCCTCGTTAATTTCAGTGGCAGCTACCTGCCCAAGTGAATCTGTCTTTGTAACTTTCTCTGAGTAATTGAAAGCATACAGAACGATTGCAAGGGAAACGAACATCCCAATCTGGAGGAAAAGTCCTCTTTTATTTTCCAGATCTGCTTTTTTCGACTTCTTGAGTTCCATAAATAAGTTATTTCCGAGCTGTTTTTTTACAACTCTCTGAACGGCTATAAAGGTAGACATTAATCCCAAAAGATATTCGGATTGGTATAATTTTATGAATTTAACACAAAAAAGTATATCTCAACAAGGCTAAATGTCTGAACCTTAGCATTGCATTATTTACCAATCCCTTACGTGTTTTAAGCTAAAATTTGGTTGGTGATTCATAAAAATTCGTATTTTTGCAATCTCAAATACGGGAAATTACAAGTTGAATTGAAATATCAGGGGGATTAGCTCAGTTGGCTAGAGCGTTTGACTGGCAGTCAAAAGGTCATCGGTTCGATTCCGATATTCTCCACTGATTTACAAGTAGTTACAAGGGGCGAATTCAGCCCCTTTTTTATTTGCCCATTAATTTGCCCAACTTCCTTGCATTTAGATAGTGCGGATCCCGCGATTTGTAATCGCGGAGAGACATTAATATGCGATTACAAATCGCATGACCCAATGCCCACCCCATAGCCTGATCAGATCGCAAAAAAATACCCTCAAGAATCTGGGAATTCTGAGGGTATTAATGACTACCGAAATACTTCATTTGGCAATTACGATAGAAGTGATTTTCAAAGGATCATTCACAAATGCAACAATCCTTGCAATCATGTCTTACATGATATACAACGCCGGCAATAGTCGTATATGAAGACCAAAACCGGAGTTTAATCCATTATGCTTTCGATTGATTAACAACCTTGTAAATCTCAAACCAGAGGATACTTAGAAATCCTGCGCCCACACATATGATCGCTTCGACAAATGAAATTTTATCAAATTGAAACAGCTGGAGAAGGAATGGAACATTAAGCGTCAGCGCAAGAAAGAAAGCAGCACCACCTGCCACCCATTTCACCGTACTATTTCGGGTTGCCAGGATCTGGAAAATGTTCCGTGACCACGACCTGTTCGATAGAATGACTGCAATATTAGAGGCAATAAGTGTTGTGAAAGCCAGGGCCCGCACTTCACGTTCGGAATAACCATTATTCAAGCCAAAAAGGTAAACTGCAAAAACGATGATCAAAATTCCAACACCCTGAGAACAACTTAATAGAATTTTCTTTGCACCAAAAAATGGTTCATTATAGGGTTTAGGCGGACGACTCATCACGTTGAGTTCCTCTTTTTCGGCTTCGAAAACGATTGAACATGCCGGATCGATGATCAATTCAAGAAAAACAATATGCACCGGCCACAATATCAAGGGCAGATCGGCAAAAAACACAGGGATCAGCGATAAACCGGCAATCGGAACGTGAATCGCAAAAATGTATCCCAACGCCTTTTGAA
>Ga0209511_1002746_pt1 | contig 14051 bp, 10 predicted proteins | sample SSSSmetaG_FD_184141 | JGI IMG/M metagenome (GOLD analysis project Ga0209511, IMG submission 184141) | Glacier valley bacterial and archeal communities from Borup Fiord, Nunavut, Canada, to study Microbial Dark Matter (Phase II) - ​SSSS... | ecosystem: Environmental > Aquatic > Freshwater > Ice >...
ATAGTTTGATAACTATACTGCAACAACAAAAGACAAGGGATACCAATTACGTCAATTTAATTTTTAGCGTTGGAGATAACTTATTTAATGAAAATAATGTTGAGCAAGCCAAACAATTTACAAACCAGGGAATAACTTTGGCTAAAACATTGAAGTGGGATGTTGGGCATATTAATGGTTTATTTAAGTTAGAACGTTTGCTCTCTTATGAAACTAAATATGACAGCGCCGCTGCAACCACGCTGTATGCCTTGGATATTGCTGAAAGGATACAAAATAAAAAATTAATTGCAGGAGCGCATTATTACCTAAGCAGCCACTATCGCGTGCTTGGCAACTTTGACCTGGCTGAAAATCATGCTTTAAAATATGTGGAGGCTGCAAACGGTGTGAGTGACACTGCCCTTATCCTGTCTGCCCTCACTAATTTGGCAGAAGTTTATCAGGAGGTAAATAAAATGGATAAGGCAATGCCAATAATAAATAAGGCATTGCCGTTGTCTATTGCTCAGGGAAATGACAGAGCGCATGCATTGTTGCTTAGCCTTGAAGCGGGAATCCAAGTTGATAACAAAAATTTTGCATCAGCGCTGCATTATTTCATGGAATCATTACCATTATGGAAGAAAACAGGATACTATCCATGGATTGCATATACCCTTTCCAGGATAAGTATTACCTACAGTTTGTTGAAGAAAAAAGACAGTGCCGCTTATTACGCCGAGGCAGCACTTCAAATGGCAAAACAACAAAATTTGAAAAGGGAACTCACGGATGCCTATGAAGCTTTGTTTATATATCACAATACGTTTGGATATTATAAACAAGCTTTGGAGTATCGGCTTATATATGATTCACTATTTAATAAAATGGCTGAGAATAATTTTTCCCAAAACAGCGAAAGAACACGGATGAAATTGGAGCAGGAAAAGAAAGATCTTCTTGCACAAAGAGAGCAGGAAGTAAAGGATGTTGCCGCCAGGAAATCACGCAATTTACAATTTGGCATTATTGGCGGTTTTATTCTGTTGGCTGCTTTTCTTTTTTGGAATAACAGGCAAAAGCAAAAAGCAAAGCTAAAAATTGAAGAGGCTTATGGTCAATTAAAATCTACCCAAGCCCAATTAATTCAATCCGAAAAAATGGCAAGCCTTGGAGAACTCACCGCAGGCATTGCCCATGAAATTCAAAACCCGTTAAATTTTGTAAATAATTTTTCTGAAGTAAATAGAGAATTACTTGCAGAGATGAAAGATGAAATGAGTAAAGGAAATTTGTATGATGCAAAAGAAATTGCAAATGATGTGATAGCAAATGAAGAGAAAATAAATCACCACGGCAAAAGAGCAGATGCCATTGTAAAAGGAATGCTGCAACACAGTCGCAGCAGCAACGGTGTAAAAGAACCCACAGATATTAATAAACTGGCAGATGAATATTTTCGATTAGCTTATCATGGGTTACGGGCAAAAGACAAATCTTTTAATGCCACAATGAAAACTGATTATGATGAAACACTCGGCAACATCAATATTATTCCGCAAGATATTGGCAGGGTAATTCTAAATTTAATCACGAATGCATTTTATGCAGTGGATGAGAAGAAAACCCTTCGACAAGCTCAGGGTGACCGCTACGAACCGACTGTTTCCATCAGCACAAAAAAAATAAATAACATAGTTGAAATTTCAGTGAGTGATAACGGCAACGGCATTCCCGATAATATTAAAGAAAAAATATTCCAACCATTTTTTACCACCAAACCTACCGGGCAGGGAACGGGTTTGGGATTATCCCTGGCTTATGATATTGTGAAGGCACATGGCGGCGAGTTAAAAGTGCAAACCAAAGAAGGAGCAGGGACCGAAATAATTATTCAATTACCGGTTAATTACTAATAAGATGAAATCAGTATTAAAAATAATTTTCTTTATGCTCGTGCCGCTAATGGCAGGTGCACAGGATGAAAAAAAATATGAAGACAGTCTGCTGAACGCACTTACCAAAGCCGGTAATGACACGGTACGTCTGCACATTAACAGGGAACTTGGTTTTTTTCACCAGGACGGTGATCAAAATAAAGCCTTGATTTATCATGGAGCGCAACGAGCACTGGCAAAAAAACTTCAACTGAAACTTTGGGAGGCAGATGCCCTCCAGCAAATAGCTTATTGTTATACTACTCTGTATAAATTGCCCGCAGCCTATGAAAATTATATGCAGGCATTAAAAATTGCAGAAGATCCGGGTACAGCTATTAAGGGTTGGGGCTATTCCAATTTTTCAAATTCAAAAAGTCCCGAAGAAGCCCGTCAATCTATTGTAGGAATGATTCATTTTGAATTGGCGAACTTTTACGTTGCCAGCCGTTATTTTAAAGAAGCCTTTAAACAACGTTTACAAGCATTAAAAATCGGCGAGCAATTAAACAATAGAAAAATATTAAGCTTAACTAATCGTGATATAGGTATTTATTATTTTAATAATAATAAGCTTGATTCAGCCTTCATTTATTTTCAAAAAGCTTTATCGTATTATGCAAGTTCTCCTTATCAAAAAAACCTGGGAAATGTTTACTTACAGCTTGGTTTATATTATGAGAAGAAGAAACAGTATGACTCTGCACAGATTGCTTATAATGAAGGAATAAATGTAAGTTTAGATAATGCCACTATCGGCTTGCGAGGCAACCTCCTTACTTTAAAAGGTGAAGTTTACATTAAAACCGGAGAACTGGATTCGGCCCTGATGTGTACTTTAGAGTCAATTAAACTTGCCCACTCTATAAACGATTTACAGGGAACATCAGTTAACCTTTTACAACTCGGAGAAATTTATAAATTAAAAAAAGAATACCCTATTGCCTATGATTATTTAGAAAAAGGAAAACAACTGAGAGATACGCTCAATTCTGCCTATTTGGATAAGCTTATGCAATTTCAAACTCTGGATTTTGATCAAAAAATAAAATTACAGGAATTACAAAAAGAAAGCGAGCTGTCTAACAGCCGCAACAGGATGTACGCAATGCTGACTGGATTAGGAATAATTTTATTAGCCGCAATATTTCTTTACCGCAACAATCTGCAAAAACAAAAAGCCAATATCTTTTTGGAGAAAACACTGATAGATTTAAAGTCAACGCAATCGCAATTGGTACAATCCGAAAAAATGGCATCACTTGGTGAACTTACCGCCGGCATTGCACATGAAATTCAAAACCCTTTAAACTTTGTAAATAATTTTTCTGAGGTTAATAAAGAACTGCTTGCAGAGATGAATATAGAAATGGAGAAAGGAAATTATGATGAAGTGAAAGAGATTGCTAAAGATGTATCAGAGAATGAAGAAAAAATAAACCACCACGGCAAACGTGCTGATGCCATTGTAAAAGGCATGCTGCAACACAGCCGTAGCAGCAGCGGTGTAAAAGAACCAACAGATATTAATGCTTTGGCAGATGAATATTTGCGATTAAGTTATCATGGCCTTCGTGCAAAGGATAAATCTTTTAATGCAACAATGAAAACAGATTTCGATGAAAGCATTGGCAACATCAATATAATTCCGCAGGATATTGGCAGAGTTATTTTAAATTTAATTACTAATGCATTTTATGCTGTAGATGAAAGAAAGAAATTAGGAATTACCGAAGGATACGAACCTACTGTTGTAGTAAGCACAAAAAAATCCGGGGATAAAATTTCAATTGTAGTTAAGGACAATGGCAATGGGATTCCTCAAAAAGTATTAGATAAAATATTTCAACCATTCTTTACAACAAAACCAACAGGGCAAGGAACGGGCTTGGGTTTGAGCATGAGTTATGATATTGTGAAGGCACATGGTGGGGAAATAAAAGTGGAAACAATAGAGGGAGAAGGAAGTGAGTTTATTATTCAATTGTGAAGAATATTAAATCATTTAATTAATCATATAAATCCCAACAAAAATGGTTCATACAGTTTTATAAGTTTAAATAAAGCTATAACTAAAGAGAGTGTAAGTGCAGAATTCTATTTTTTACTACAGTTAATTAATTCAGAATGAAAACAATATTCCTATTCCTGTGTTTTACCTTAAACATTACTTTTTCAATTGCACAAAACAGCTCTTCTGATAGTCTTAAATTTTTACTGCATACCGCTTCAAATGATGCTATAAAATTGGATATAATAGAAAAATTGGCAGACATTTACCGAAATAGCAATTGGGATAGTGTTGTAGTGTATAGCGAGAAAATGCTGGAATTGGGAATAAAGCAAAATAATGAAGCATTAATTGCCGAAAGCAAAGCTAGTTTAGGTGAAGCTTATTATAATAGAGGGAATTACTCCAAAGCTCTTGGCCTCGCCTTTCAATATTTAAAATTTATTGAATCCACTAATCAAAATGAAGCTTTAGCAAACGGTCTAAATACCATCGGTAATATTTACAAAGGGCAGCAAAATTATAATAAAGCCAAACATTATTATCGACGGTGCGAAAAGTTAGCTGCATCCATAAATGATACAACAGATTTGATATATGCTTATGGCAATCTTGCTTACGTGTATGAGCAATTAAATGAGTCAGACTCATCCGTTTATTATGCTAAAAAGTTTATTGCGGCTCCCCGCGTAACTGGGTATAATGTTTCAAATATTTACACGGTTTTGGGTGATGTATATTTCAAAACAAATGATAGAAAATTAGCTCAGTATTATTATAATATGGCTATTCAATCTGCAAGGCAATCTCTCAATTTAAGAGATTTAAGTGAAGTCAGCCTAACCCTAGGCCAGTACTTTCGAAAAATTAATAAAGTTGATTCTTCGATTTTTTATGCCAAGGAAGCTCTGTATTATGGAAGAAGAGTTTCCTATAATAAATCTGTTTATGAAAGTTCCGATTTATTGTTTAGGCTATACGAAGACCTCCAAATATCGGATAGCGCCTTTAATTACCTGAAAATAGCTAGTAACACTAAAGACGAATTATATAACGTTACCAATTTTCAGGAAATCGAAAATATAACAGCGAGCGAAGAGGGACGGCATAAGGAAATAGCCGAAGCTAAAGCAGCATACCAAAACAAATTAAAATTTCTTCTGCTCGGTTTTTTATTGCTGATTTTCTTGGTTGCAGTATTTTTATTATGGCTAAACAACAAGAATAAGCAAAAAGCCTACGCTCTTTTACAAGTTCAAAAGAAAGAAACAGAGTCTCAAAAAGAAGTAGCTGAGGAGGCGCTCATGCATTTAAAATCTACCCAATCACAACTTATCCAATCCGAAAAAATGGCTAGCCTTGGCGAACTTACCGCCGGTATTGCCCATGAGATACAAAATCCCTTAAACTTTGTAAATAATTTTTCCGAAGTAAATCAGGAATTACTTGCAGAGATGAATCTGGAAATTGAGAAAGGAAATTATAGTGAAGTGAAAGAAATTGCAAAAGATGTTTCAGAAAATGAGCAAAAAATAAACCATCATGGCAAACGTGCCGATGCTATTGTAAAAGGCATGCTGCAACACAGCCGCAGCAGCAGTGGTGTAAAAGAACCAACTGATATTAATAAACTGGCTGATGAATATTTGAGATTGGCATATCATGGCCTGCGGGCAAAAGACAAATCTTTTAATGCAACTTTAAAAACGGATTATGATGAAACTCTCGGCAATATCAATATCATTCCGCAGGATATTGGAAGGGTAATTTTAAATTTAATTACCAATGCATTTTATGCAGTTGATGAAAAGAGGAAATCAGGGATTGGAAATTATGAACCTACTGTATCAGTAAGTACAAAAAAAGTTGCTGAGAAAATACTGATTTTAGTAAAAGATAATGGCGACGGTATTCCGCAAAAAGTATTGGATAAAATATTTCAGCCCTTCTTTACAACAAAACCTACGGGGCAGGGAACAGGATTGGGTTTATCTTTGGCGTATGATATTGTAAAAGCGCATGGCGGGGAATTGAAGGTGGAAACGAAAGAAGAGGAATACACAAAATTCAGTATTATTATCCCTTCAAATCAACAGCAATAACATGAAGAAACTTCTTTTCTTAATTTTCTTGTCAGCAATATGTAATGCCCTAAACGCACAAGATTACTGCTACAGTTGCAACTATGACTCATTAAAAACTCAGCTCCAGCTAAAAAAATCACCTGCTGAAAAGGTAAAGCTGCTGAAGTTCTTATTGGAATCAACTATTTATGAGGAGTACGGTCAGGTAGAGTTGCAATGGGTTAATCAATTGATTGAATATAATCAGCAATCAAAATCTATAGATGCGGCTCCTTATATAAAACTCCGTGATGGGATTTTGCTTTATCAGAAATCTGACTGGGAAGGTGCCCTCGTAAACTTTAAAGAATCAATAGAGTTGTCTGATAAACAAAAAAAGGTGGTAGCTAATCACATATTACAAATAAGATTAGCCTTTAATAAATTAAACAAACAGGAAGAGCGTTTTCAATATTATACTCAAAAATTAGCGTATTATAAATTAAATGGTCCGGTTGAAAACACAGCGCCCTGCTATCAAGGTTTAGCCGGCTATTACGTTTATAAAAATGATTTTAATTCTGCTATCAGCAATTATTTAAAAGCCGCTTCTGTTTACAAAAATTTTGATCCTAATAATTATGAAAATGAAATTGCAGTTGTGGGTACGGTGTATGCTGATTGGGGGAATGATAAAAAAGCGTACGAGTATTTTAAGATTGCCCTACCCTTATTAAAGCAGCAAAAAGATACTAGTAACGAGGCATACATCTCAAATGCGCTTGTAAAGCTTTCTATAAAGAATGCTCAGTATGATGATGCAGTTGAATACGCAAATAAGTCTTTAAAATACAGCATTTCTGATCCTAGTTCTTATACGATAGCCCTTTTAAATTATGTATTTCTCTATTTAAGCCAAAATAAACCCTCACAAGCTTTTCCCTATCTTATTAAAATAAAACATATTTCGGATTCAGCAAAACTACAATTCATTTCTAGCTATGGTGATTCAGAGATAGATTTTGGATTTTATCAATACTACAGGCAAATAAATAAACAGACCCTCGCAGAGCAATCACTTTTACAAGCATATCAAAAAGCCCGGGATAATAAAGGCAATAAATACATTTTAAAATATTTAAAAGAACTATCGGATTATTACGGAACTCAAAACAGACTTGATTTATCAAGAAAATACATTTTAGATTATTTCAAGCTTGACGAATCAATGAAAAATCAGGAAAACAATTTCAAAGTGGCGCAATATGAAATTGAACAAAAGGAAGCGGAGCAAAATCAAAACATCAATAAATTAAAGGAGGAGCATCTGGTTCAGCAAGCCACTATTCATCAACGCAATTTGGTTGTTTGGATTTTTTTATCCGCCCTTATTCTCATCATTGCGTCCATGATCTTTTTGTACAGGCAATTTTATTTTAATAAAAAAACATTACACTCATTACGCAAAACACAAAGGCAATTAATTACTGCAGAAAAAATGGCAAGCCTTGGTGAACTCACTGCAGGCATTGCACATGAAATACAAAACCCGTTAAACTTCGTTAACAATTTTTCTGAAGTAAGCAACGAACTTATTGATGAAATGAAAGAAGAGTTATCGAAAGGTAATTACGATGATGCAAAAGAAATTGCAGATGATGTAAAACAGAATCTTGAAAAAATAAATCACCATGGCAAACGAGCAGATGCTATCGTAAAAGGCATGCTGCAACACAGCCGCAGCAGCAGCGGGGTAAAAGAACCCACAGACATTAATAAATTAGCAGATGAATATTTGCGTCTTGCTTATCACGGCCTTCGTGCAAAAGACAAATCTTTTAACGCAACATTGAATACGGATTATGATGAAACTCTCGGCAATATTAATATCATTCCGCAGGATATTGGCAGAGTGATATTGAATTTAATTACAAATGCGTTTTATGCTGTTGATGAAAGAAAAAAACAACAACCGGAAAACCTGCCTACCGGACAGGCAGGCTATGAGCCAACAGTAACTGTTTCTACAAAAAAAATAAATGACAAAACGGAGATAAGAGTTGCAGACAACGGCTATGGCATTCCGCAAAAAGTATTGGATAAAATATTTCAACCCTTTTTTACAACAAAACCCACAGGACAGGGAACCGGCTTGGGTCTAAGTTTGGCATATGATATTGTAAAAGCGCATGGGGGAGAGTTGAACGTAGAAACGAAAGAGGGTGAGGGCAGTAAATTTATCATTACATTACCTCTCAATTAACTTGCAAATGAAATTTTCTATAATAATATTTTCCTTTCTTCTCTGTTCATTTTTTGTTGCCGCACAAGGTCAGCAAAAAAAATTGGACAGCCTGTATGCTTCCTTAAAAACCGCTAAGAATGACACTTTAAAAATGGTATCATTAGCTGGATTATCAGTTTTTTATGGCGAAAGTAATTGGGATAGTGCGTTTTATTTCAGCAACCGGGGCTTAAAAATTTCCCGGCAATTAAAACAACCTTTATGGGTTGCAAATTTTTTGTTAGGCAATTCTTATTTTCTGGAAAGTAAAGGTAATCTTCCTGAAGCTTTTAAACTTGCAAACGAAGCGCTGCTGATTACACAAAACGATGCGAACGAAAAAAATATATATATTCCAGCCGGAGACAAGTTTGCAGGCAAACCGCACGAATACCGCTTGTATCAGTTGGCTGGTGCCTATCATATACTGGGTAATGAAATAATTGATAAAGAGAAAAGTATCACGTATTATAAGGAGGAAATTCGTATTGGACAACAAATAGGTGCGGAAGATCTGCTTGTTAACAGCAATATGAATATTGGCAGTATTTATCAACGTCAGGGTAAATTGGATTTAGCACTTATCTACAATTTGCGGGGCATACAATATGCCGAAAGAACGGGGGAAAAGACCTATGAAGGGAGAATATTAGAAAATGTAGGTAATATTTATTTAAAGCGCAATCAAATTGACTCAGCTGCTTACTATTACAATCGTTCGGTCCTGGTAAATAAGCAACAGAACAATGTATCGGGATTAGCTTCTGTATTTACTTCTTTGGCAAATTTTTACAAAACAAAAGGTGAGGCAGATTCCGTTTTGCATTATTCAAAAGAAGCATTTCTTTTAAGTTCCGGATTAAAATCGGCAAGAGGTATTTCGGCTTCAGCACTTGCTATTTCAGAAGCCCACAAAATGCTTGGAAATATGGATAGCGCTTATGCTTACCTCGGCATATCGAAGAAAATATCAGACAGCCTTAACAAGGATTACCAGGAAAAACTTATCCAATATCAAAATATTAATTTTGATGAGCAGCAACGGCTGGAAAAAGAAGCGCAAAAAAATAAGGATGCTAAAACAAAAATCACAACAATTGCTTTATTCAGCGGCATAGGTTTATTATCAATACTTGCATTTGTATTTTATAAAAACAATAAACAAAAGCAAAAAGCGAATAAGGTTTTAGAACATACTCTGACAGATTTAAAATCTACCCAATCGCAACTCATCCAATCCGAAAAGATGGCTTCTCTCGGCGAGCTAACCGCCGGCATTGCACATGAAATTCAAAACCCGTTAAACTTTGTAAATAATTTTTCTGAAATAAATAAAGAATTGCTTGCAGAAATGAATTCAGAAATTGAGAAAGGAAATTATGATGAAGTGAAAGAGATAGCAAAAGATGTATCAGATAATGAAGAAAAAATAAATCACCACGGCAAACGTGCAGATGCAATTGTAAAAGGTATGTTGCAGCACAGCCGCAACAGCAGTGTCGCCGCAAAAGAGTCAACAGATATAAATAAATTGACAGATGAATATTTAAGATTAGCTTACCACGGATTGCGTGCAAAAGACAAATCGTTTAATGCAACAATGAAAACTGATTTTGATAAAAGCATTGGCAACATCAACATTATTCCGCAGGATATTGGAAGAGTTATTTTAAATTTAATAACCAATGCGTTTTATGTAGTAGATGAAAAGAAAAAACTGCAACCGGAAAACCTGCCTACCGGACAGGCAGGCTATGAGCCAACAGTAACTGTTTCTACAAAAAAACTAAATGATAAAACAGAAATAAGAGTTACTGATAATGGCAACGGCATTCCGCAAAAAGTTTTGGATAAAATTTTTCAACCCTTCTTTACTACCAAACCTACAGGGCAGGGAACAGGCTTAGGTTTAAGTATGAGTTATGATATTGTGACCAAGGGCCACGGCGGCGAACTAAATGTTACTACAGTAGAAAATGAAGGAACAACATTCACCATAACTATACCTTTATTAAAATAAAAAACATGAAGAAGATTTTAGTAGTAGACGATGAAACAGATGTTCAGGCATTGTTTGAGCAACGTTTCCGTAAAGAAATAAAAGACGGGGAAATGCAGTTTGTATTTGCATTTTCCGGAGAAGATGCGCTGCTTTACCTGAACAGCCATGAACATGAAGCGGTATTGATCTTGTCAGACATCAATATGCCTGGTATGAGCGGCCTGGACCTGCTGGAGCGAATAAAGAAAAAAGGGTACAAGCCACCACCTGTAGTAATGATGATTACCGCTTACGGCGATGCCGAAAATTTCAATACCGCTAAAGCATTAGGCGCCGATGATTTTTTGACCAAACCGGTAGACTTCACCGCATTAAAAGAAAAACTTAAAACAATAAATTAATGGCTAAGATTTTAGTAGCAGATGATGAGGCAGATCTTGAAGCACTCATTAAGCAGAAGTTTCGGCAGAAAATAAGGGAGCATGAATATGAATTTATTTTTGCTGTAAACGGCAATGATGCGCTGGAGAAAATACAGCAACATCCGGATATTGATATTCTGCTGAGCGATATTAACATGCCCGAAATGGATGGCCTTACTTTATTAAGCAGAATGAGCGAAACCAGCCCGCTGATAAAATCGGTGATCGTATCAGCATACGGTGATATGGATAATATAAGAACGGCGATGAACAGAGGCGCATTTGATTTTATTACGAAGCCCATCAATTTTGAAGACCTTTCTTTAACCATGGAAAAAACCATTAAACATGTAGAGCAAATAAGGAAAACACTTAAGGCAATAAAAGAAAATAATATACTTAAAATGTATGTTGATGAAAACGTACTGAATTTTATGGGTGGTCGGGAATATGAAGCATCATTAATGGCCAATGAAACAGTAGAAGCCACAGTGGTTTTTATTGACATTTGCAGTTTTACATCTATCAGCGAAAAAGAATTGCCTGATACCGTTGTAGAATTACTTAACCGGTATTTTGACTTGATGGTTAAAGAAATAATTGCACAAAACGGTTTAATAGATAAATTTATTGGTGATTGTATAATGGGTGTATTTAAAGGGCCCTATCATTTAGACAGGGCTATTGAGGCCTGCCTTTCAATTAGAAATAAAATAGAAGATCTGCCGGGTAGTATCGGTTTCTTACCAAAAGTGTCTGTTGGTATAAACAGTGGCGAAATGATTTCCGGAAACATTGGCTCAGTTACTTTACGAAGATTGGATTATACTGTAATTGGTGATACAGTCAATACAGCACAACGTTTGCAAAGCATTGCTGCAAGTGGTCAGATACTGATAAACGAAGCTTGCTATGAGAAGGTGAAGCAGTCTTTCAATTGTCAAAAAATTGGGTCATCTAAACTAAAAAATAAAAAAGAAGAAGTTATATTATATGAAGTACAAAATTAAAAAAAATGTGATATTTCATTTGGAAGTATGACGATAATAAAGAAATAATAAATATGGGATTTTTTATAATTGATTAAAAATATCCGTAATATTTTATAGTCTTAAACGAAACGGCGGAAGTATTAAATAAAGTGGATTAGCGGAACACAGGTAGCTGCCCGAACGAAAGGATGGTGAACTGCTGCAATGGGTTTACACATTCTCTCTGAACAAGCCTGTAGTGAGACCTTATTACCTTGCTAAGATTCAGGATAAAAGAGAATATGATTTGAAAAAAATAAAAAGAGGCTGTCTCATAATTAAAAAATGGCTCTGAGATTTGCTTAAATGACATTCACTCTCCGATAGGGAACCGAATAAAAGGAGGCTGCCTCGTACTTATGAGACAGCCTCTTTGATTTTAAAATTATGAATTAATTACAAACACAACCTGGCATTACTACACAAGTAGTACCTGATGTACAATTGGCAGTTTTAGGGCAACCTTTTGAACAGGTTACTGTTGCTTTTTTGGTTTGATTACTGTTGTTTGCAAACACAATTGTGGAAGTGATTAGCGTTAACGCTGAGATTCCTATGATTATTTTTTTCATTTTTATATTTTTTGAATTTTTAAATTATTATTGATTTATCTTAAACTATACCATGTTTGGTGGGTGAAATAGCGATGATAAATGTTTAATAATTCTGTTATCGTTAAATATAAAATATTGCTGTTTGAAAATATATTTAGGTGGATGGCTAACAGTAACTTTAGGAGATTGCAACCAACCTGCTAATGAACAAGCAAGAAAAGGATTACAATCTTTGTTTTCGCTATGTTGTTTTTTATCCTGTTTTTTATCGCAGCAATTACTAATACAATTTTTGCTCATTGCCATTTTGTTGCTGCCAATCACAGGCTGCACCATCATGAAGAGCAAAACAAAGGAGAATATGTAGGCTATTATTTTCAATATCCAAATTTACTATTTATTACTACGGAGAGTTTTGTAAATCCTTATTTTAACAAAAGGTTTTTGATAAACTATTTACAACAAGATTTATCTTCCTGTATAGGTGGACAGGGCACATTACCATATGTACAAAATACACAACAATCACCTTCTTTAGGTTTTAGTAATGTGTTGCAATTTGTACAGGTATAAAAGAACTGACAAGCATCTGTTGGCATTGTTTCTTCTTTTTGAAAACCGCAATGTGGGCATGTGATAGTTGACTGTAATGTGATGGTATTTGCCATTTTATTTAGTTGGATTTATTATTTTATAATCAAGAGCTTTGTAACCTGTATTATTTATTGCTGCTTCAATTTTTTTAATATTTACAATTGATTTATCGTATGTAATAGTACTGTTTTTATTGGCATAAGATGTTGCGTAAGCAACCACTCCCTTTACTTTAGACAATTCTATGTTTACTTGCTCCTCACATGCCTCACAGGTCATACCTTGGATGTTATAACTGACCTGCACTTTGTTATTGATTATTGCTACGGGCACAACCTGCGCTTTTGCTTTTGGGTAAAACATTTTTGCATATAGTGGGAGTGTCATCACTACAATTGCACCTATGGTTACTATGCTGAGAAAACTTTTAGACTTCAAGAATGCAGATTTTGTAGCCGATTCACAATTACAATCAACCACCTTTAATGCAGGCTTTAACTGCTGATACCATGCAAATATTAACACTACAATTGATAAAACTATTAGATACGGCCTTGCAGGCGCAATCCAAGAGAAATTTGCTGCCATGCTGCTACTGCCTGCAAGCAATGCCAACAAAGGTGTAACGCAACAAAGTGAAGCAGCAACTGCGGCAAAAATGCCTAAACCTGCAACTGCTTTGGATGATGATTCATGTTTCATACTTTTTGCCTTTTACGATTAACAAAAGTTATGTGCTCAAACAAAGGTTTTATAATTTCCAAATGTTCTTCCTTAAGTGAGTAGTAAATAGTTTGTGCATCCCTACGGGTTTGTAAAATGTTGCCATCTTTTAACTTCCGTAAATGCTGTGATACTGCCGGTATTGTCATTTCTAAAATATCTGCCAAATCGCACACACATAATTCCTTTTCTTCTTCTAAGAGGTACATTATTTTCATGCGAACATCATTGCCGGCAAGGCTTAGCACCTGGCTTAATCTACTAAATGATATTTCGGCTTTTTGAAGTTTCTTTTTACAATTACCAATCTGTACTTGATCTGCAAATGGACGAATACAAGCTATTTCCATAAAGTAAAGATAACTACTTAAGCAATTACTTAAATAAGCACGCTTATGTTTTAACTTTTCTCACATGAAGTTTTAATAAAATTATAAAGGATTTGCTA
>Ga0209511_1002748_pt1 | contig 14039 bp, 19 predicted proteins | sample SSSSmetaG_FD_184141 | JGI IMG/M metagenome (GOLD analysis project Ga0209511, IMG submission 184141) | Glacier valley bacterial and archeal communities from Borup Fiord, Nunavut, Canada, to study Microbial Dark Matter (Phase II) - ​SSSS... | ecosystem: Environmental > Aquatic > Freshwater > Ice >...
TTGGACCTATAAAACTGCTCACTTTTCACTTTGTAGAATAAAAAATTAGCAGATGAAGATTTCTACTTCACCTGCTATTTTTTTTTTAATAGATTCCTTTTATAAGGGATACTTTTTCAGTGCCCTCTTTAAAAACCGGCTATTTTTTTTAATTTCTTAAAATATTTTTTTTCTGATTACACAAAAAACAGGATAAGTATTTGTGCCATTATTACCCTTAGGAACATAGTGAGAGGATAAACGGTAGAGTATGCTACTGCCGGAGCATCATTTCCTGCCACCGAGTTTGAGTAAGCCAATGCCGGTGGATCGGTAGTACTACCCGAGAGTAAACCCATCAGGGTGAAATAATTCAGATTCAACAATTTTCGTCCTATAAATCCGACAATTAGTAGTGGAATGATGGTAATCAGGAATCCGCAACCCACCCAGAGCAAACCATCACTGGAAACTACGGTTTCGACGAATTTACCTCCAGAAGCAATTCCAACACTTGCCAGGAAAAGGCAGATACCGATTTCGCGCAACATAAAGTTTGCACTTTGGGTGGTATATGTGATCAATTTTACCTTGTGACCGAACCGACCTATAAGTATTGCCACAATCAATGGACCGCCTGCCAGGCCAAATTTCACAGGCATAGGCATTCCCGGTATGTAATACGGGATACTTCCAAACAAGATACCCAGGAAAATACCCACAAAAATGGTAATGATATGTGGTTCATTCAGGCGTTTAAGTGTATTTCCAAGTATTTTTTCCACTCTTTCGATGGCATCCAGTTCACCGACCACCATAACACGGTCACCGACCTGTAAAACAAGGTTCGGCATTCCCAATAAATCGATACCCGAACGGTTGACCCGCGTGATATTCACACCGAACAAGGTGCGCAGGCGCAACGAACCGACTGTTTTTCCATTAATATTAGCCTGAGTAATTATGATGCGACGCGAAACCAACTGTTTTTCAGACTCTTTCCAGTCTATTTCTACCGGTTCCCCTATAAAGGCAGTAATGGCTTCCGCATCACTTACTGTAGTAACAACGAGCAAGACATCATCTTTCAATAATACTGTATCACCTTTTGGAATAGAAAACTGACCGTCGCGCATCAATCGGGAAACAATGAGCCGTCGTCCTATCAGTTGTTTAATATCATGCAATTTACGACCTTCGATGGATTTATTTTGAATGCGAAGAGTCAGGCGATCTGGCTTTCCAGAAAGAGATTCATCCGTTGCATTCAACTTTTCAGTCTCTTTGTCGAAATTCACATTGAATATAAGCCGAATAAGAATTAAAGCTGAAATTATACCAACTACACCCAGTGGATAAGCGACTGCGTAACCCAGTGCGATTTGAGGAATTTCTGTAATTTGTCCAGCATCGGAGAGTTGACGCAAAGCTTCCTGAGCAGCACCCAGACCGGGCGTATTGGTTACAGCCCCCGATAGTATTCCGACCATCATGGCCATGGAAACTCTGCCTGCCAGTATGTAAAACAAAGCTACAGTGACTACAGCGCCCAAAAACACGATAGTGGCAGCCAACAAATTCAGCTGCATGCCACCTTTTTTAAATGACGAAAAAAAACTGGGTCCAACCTGAAGTCCGATAGTATAAATAAACAGTATCAATCCGAATTCTTTAATAAAATCAAGGACTTCGTGATTCACCGAGAATCCGAAATGTCCGACAAGAAGCCCTGTAAACAATACAAAAGTTACACCCAGAGAGACACCAAATATCTTCATTTTACCGAGCAGGACCCCTATGGAGATCACAAAAGCATACAGCAAAATAGTATGAGCAATGCTTTCACCTGTCAATAGCGAAATAAGCCAATCCATCTTTTTACCTATTTTTGATTAATAAAAAACAATAACAATCCTAACAATTTTATAAAAGAGTTCAAAATTACATATTTTAATGCAAAAAACCATGAAAAAAGGAGCTTTATTCCTGTATTTAAGAGATTATAGTGGTTAAATCTCATTCATTTTCGTTTCACGTAAAAAAAGCCTATTTTTGTAGTCAAATAAGGTGTACTTCCAGTAAAAGCATACTCAAAATTCATTTTATTTTTCAGACACATGGCAAACTCAGAAAATACAAATATTAAGAGAAAGGTTCTTTTTATTGACCGCGACGGTACTATCATCGTGGAACCAGCGGTAACTTTTCAGGTTGACAAGATAGAACAGATAGAATTTTTACCTGCCGTACTCCGCAACCTGCATTTTATACGTCAAAAACTCGATTTTGAATGGGCGTTGGTTACCAATCAGGATGGCTTGGGAACTGACGTTTATCCGCAGGATAATTTTGACCGCGTACAGGCAAAATTTCTCCAGACTTTAGAGAACGAAGACATTCAGTTCGATGAAGTTTTTATAGACACCTCTTTTCCCGAAGATAAACTGCCTACCCGAAAACCGGGAACAGTACTGCTTGGTAAATATTTTACTGAAACGTACGATTTACCCGGTTCATTTGTTATTGGCGATCGCATCACTGATGTGCTTTTAGCAAAAAACCTGGGTTGCCAGGCTATCTTTCTGAGCGACGATGCTGATATCTTGAAAGAAAATGATTTAACGAAATATTGTGCCTTACAAACCACCGATTGGAACAGGATAACCGAATTTCTTTTTGCCGGTGAACGCACAGCCACCGTGAAACGTACTACCAAAGAAACCGACATCCTGATTCAACTTAATTTGGACGGTTCCGGGAAATGTGCAATTCATACCGGCTTGCATTTTTTCGACCATATGTTGGAACAAATTGGCAAACACTCCGGTTGTGACTTAACGATTCAAGTGAATGGTGACCTGGAAGTTGACGAGCATCACACCATAGAAGATACAGCCATAGCACTGGGCGAGGCATTCGGTAAAGCACTGGGAAATAAACGGGGAATAGAACGTTATGGTTTCTGCCTTCCCATGGATGATTGCCTGTGTTCAGTTGCTCTCGACTTTGGTGGTCGCGCCTGGTTGGTGTACGATGTTGAATTTAAACGTGAATACGTGGGCGATTTGCCTACCGAAATGATATTGCATTTCTTCAAATCGCTGAGCGACGCTGCCAAAATGAATTTAAACATCAAAGCAGAAGGAGAAAACGAGCACCACAAAATTGAAGGGATTTTTAAAGCTCTGGCAAAATCCATTAAAATGGCAATAAAAAGGGATATTTATCAGTATGAATTACCAAGCACCAAAGGAATGATTTAATAGTAGTTTGTAATGTCTTAAATATCTTTTAGTTACAACTGTAAATAATTTGAGGTTTCGGAATTTTGAAAAAATGATGTTTGTGTACAGTAGGGTAGGGTGAGGTTTACAGCCATTCCCGACTAAAAAAACACCCCATACCCCATACTTTCACCATTTACAATCATCTTAGTTAAATAAATCCCATATTTTGATTATTATTTTCATTAAGATAAATAGATATTTTCCATATTTTATCGTCGATTTAATATTCTTATCTTGATTTTTCATAAGCCATTCCATTAAGGTTTTCGTTTTTTTCATAGTAAATGTTATTTTACTATATATATATGGCTTTCGATAAAATGTCTATGAAAATGGCAATTATTTTAGTTAAATTATATTAATATAATGTATTCATTTAATATTCAATATATTAATGCACACTAAAGGCTGCACACAATTGATAGTGAACAGCCTTTTTAATTCAAAATAGAGTATTTTAATTATCTTGGTGTTATACTTACTGGATTAGTTAATATTATTTCTCCATCCTTTTCTTTAAATGAACCATTAAAATTACAATATTTTGTTTCTCCATCCCCAAATAATACTTGTGTAGATCCAGCAAATCCATAATTTTCATAGATGTCATTAACAGGGTTTAAAATAACACAAACTAAATATACTTCTGATTCTGCACCTATTTTAATTACAGTAACCTCTTTTCCATCTATACTAAATTTGCATTTAAGATTAAGCAACCTCTTTTTAATCTCAACATTAATCTTTCTCAATTCCAAACTCTCATTTTCCACAATCTTATTCATACAATAGTTTAATTAAATTTTCACTTTATAAATCAATAATACACAACCTATTCTTTTATATAACATATTCTTTATGCTGCCTTTATAATGGTTCTAATTTCATTAGTAGCATCTGTACTATTTATAATAATTATTTTAGCAATATTATCTTCACTTAATGCACTAATCATTGATAGAACAGTATCTATATTACTAGTAATAGTAAATTCCTCTATTACCCAATCAATAAAGTATCTATGTGATAAGTAAAGATCTTTAAACCCTACTTTACGGGCAATAGATAATATATTTTTTGCTCTATCTATATTAATGGTTTTAGGTAATGCACTAACATCACGCATAGACTTATATAATAACTTCTTATTTATAGTTGTACCAAATGTAATTAATTTACTTATAGTTGCTACAGGATAACCGCTTGTAGGCAATCCATCATTTTTTGTACGTGATTTTAAATCAACTAATTCTTTAGCAAAAATAAGTGCTTCATTATTGGGATTACTTAATGCTGCACCTGTAACAACATCTGGATTATCCCAAATAGTAGAAACACTATTCAATTCAGATATAAGTTCAATAATAGTTTTATCATTGGGATTATATGCCATCTTACATTTAATGTCAGATGATTTATAATCAGTCTTATTCTCTTTATTCAATTTGATTAGTTCTTGAATAGCTTTAAATCTATGTTGACCATCAATAATAATAACATAATCAGTTGCATCTAATACAGGATTCTTTTCATTGTCCTCTAATTTTAAATTCTGTTTAATACCATCTGAACCATCAACAACAATAATGTCTGATAGTTGACCACATAATTTAATAGATACAATCTTTTGTTTTAAATTCGTTTTGCTAATGTCCCTGTTACCTTTTACAAATGCAACTTTTTTTTCTACTCCACCAATTGTTAAATTTAAATTATTCATTATGTTTATATTTTTGCTGTATCTATTAAAAACTCTGACATCATTATAATTTAATGTGTAGTTTATTCCGTTTGATTACGATGCAAAAGTATTGTATTTGAAGTGTGCTAATATGGAATACAATTTAGGGCTTTTTATTCTCCCTTATTTTAAAGATATATGTTATGTATGTTTTTTACTTTGTGATCTTTATATAGGTTCATATATCCTTTTAATGTATCATCTGAATTAAGTAGTTTATCATCAGTATATAAACCAGTAAAGTATATTAGCCTAGAAATAAGTAATGTTTTACTATAAGATATAGTACTATCTTTTGATCTCTTATTAGGAATAAAATCTAAATTTAAAAATGACTTTAAAACTTCTGCAAAATAGCAAAATTTAGTGTGATTTTGTTCATCTGATTTTGTTATAGTGTGACTATTCAATCTACTATCAGTATTCATATTATCCAAATCTTTAGCACCTAAAACAGCTAAATGTGATATAGCTGTAGCATTATCAATAGTTATTTTCTTTTTGCCTATTTCCAGTGTAATTTTTATAGGTTCTTCAAATACAAATGATCCATTTTCAATTGCTTTAGCATTTGCTTCTATGGCATTTAAGAAGTTGTTTATTTGATCTTTTGCACTATCTTTTAGTTTAATACTATCTACAAATATATCATTACAATAATCATATATGTATAATAAAAGAAACCAGAACTTTACAGGATCTAAAGCTAACCCCAATAAAGTAGCTTGTATATCTGTATTTTTTGAATATGTTGAATAAGTAAATTTACTTTTTAATTTATCATCTTCATATCTGCTTTTAAATGTATAAATAGATCTATCAGATGGATTTACCCCGCAAACATTCCCATCATTATCTTCTTCTACATCTAAACAGTGACCTAGTGCAATTACTTCTATATAGGCTAATGAATCATCTTCTATTTTGATTTTATCTATCATATTATATATTTTTTCACAAAAGTACAAAAAAGGTCACAACAGAAATGCAATGACCTTTTAAACATTATAGAAAGTTGGTCCAGACATTTTGTATTCTGGGTTTAATGGCTTCTGGTTCTTTATCATTACATTTGAATATTTTTTCACATTGTAATATCTGTCATAGTATTACATTATAAAAGTAATTGGTGCTTTTATTTCCACTTTTCCAATTCCTAAAACCTTTTTAAAATATTCAAGTGTTGAATGATCGGGTAAATTTTTACATCTTTCCTGTAAAATATCAATTATAGAATTACTTTTTAAAAATTCAGCCTTATCTGTAGTGTAATTTGAATATGTTTCAAGTTCATTATTTGAATGTAAATATTTGAATTTAATTTCACGAATAACATTTTCTTTTCTTTCTGGTGGAATATTTCCCAATTCAATGCAATAGTTATATATAGTATTATATATTTCGTTTTCCCGTGTTTCTTGTACGTTTAGGAGAAAGCATTTATTCAAAATAAGTATTCCATTGTCTATAAATCTGATTTGCTTAAAAGTCACGCATTCCAATAATATAGAATTTAGTGTTTTGACATCAGTATTTAATAATTTAGATAATTCAGTTTTATTAATTCCGTTTTGAATAGGTTTTTTTGATATATATTTATTTGTATTGTTCTTACAAACACTTTTCAACTGCATTAAAAACCCCTTTATTTTATTGGGTATATCCAATTCAAAAAAACTATTATCTAAAAAATAGAAATTTACGGGTTTTATATTGAATTGATATGAGTTGTTTTTAATAAAATATTCACCTTTTAAAACGTGCTCCTGGCTTGCTTTTCTTTCTATGGTAATAAGTTCATTGTGCTTTTCAAGTCTACCAATAACACTTGAAAGCGTTTTTTCTGCTATGCCTGTATCTTTGCGGATTCTTTCAGTTGAAACATTGGATATTCCTGTATTAAAATCTGATTTGCTTTCTATATATCCATAAGTATATATATCAATAAATTGGTTATTGCTTTTGTAATTAGATATTTGTTTTGTTATTGTTCTGTATAGTTTCATTAGTAGCTGAATGAATGTTTTTAATAAATATGATTTGTATCTTTTCTTTTTCTAATTTATAATAGTTTGCAGTTCCAAAGTATATTTTGGCTGCTTTCCTGTTTTCAAATGTTTGTCCAGTTGGTTTATATATTATCATTTGTATATTTGCTGTTTAAATTTATTTTATATGTTTTCAAGTTTGAAATATTCCTTTTTGGAATATTGAAAAACCATTATAGGTATTAGTAATAGGTATTAGTATAAACGCCGATTTTCCCATACTTTCGCGTGCCGATTTTCCCTAAGTTGTTTGGGGTATAGATATCAATTGTAAGGACTTTAGAAATTGAATTATTTATATATTAACTTGAAGTTTTTAATAATTATCCTTTATAGTAATAAATGCTTTAAATATCTTCAATTCTTATTACACGTTTTAAATATCCATTTCGTTTTTTGCATCTTCCTATAATTACTTTGTTATCATAAGCCGTATTTATATCAAAAAAGTATTTAATTCCTGACTTTAATAATTTATCTTTTAATGTTTTTAATGCTATTGGTCTTAATTCCGTATATGCAAAGTATTCTATATCGTCGTATATCATATCGTTAAAATTATTTTGCAGTTAGTACTATTAATTTAATATGCTGAATAAATAATTAATATATAGGGGATTTTACACCCCTATATAATAATTTATTAAAGTGTTTTCTTATTTATATTTGACAGAATGCTACCATCAATAATATATCCATTTCCTATTTTATATAATCCATATATATTAAAGAATTTAGCGGGTGAAATATTTATAGAATCAAGTTCTTTAAATTCCTTACATATATTTAAAAGTATTACGTTTGCTTTGTTTTGTTCTTCTGTATTTGTGTAAATAGTAAAACGTTCTTTCAAATTATTATCGGAATTTTCGGCTTTTATTGCAACATTATCTTTAATAATAATATATCTTTCGTCAACAAGAAAGCTATTTAGATAATTGAAACATAATATTTTTGAAACATTCCATAAATGTTTAGTTGCACTATTTGCTTTATCTCTTGTAGCTTCATCTTTTTGAATATCATAATTATCTTCTTTTTTAATTCCGAACATCTTTAATATTTCGTTGATTTTATTTTTATATTTTGCATCAATGTAAAGTTTTGAATTTATGCCCAATTCGTAAATAGTACTCATATTAATAATGGTTTCACCGTTTGCAATTAAAATTTCAATTGCTTCATTAATTCTATTAATTAATTTATTTATCATTACAATTGCTTCATTGTATTTGATTTCTTTAAATTCAATAATTTGTTTTTTCATAGTCTTAGTTTATTTGTTTGTTTAGTTCTATATCTTTAATAATTGTTTGCTTTGAAGTACATAATAATAAAATCATAGATAAACAGTAAGCAAACATAAATGTATCGTATAATATTAAAAAGGTTGTCATATTTATGCTTTTAAATAATAGGTAGTTACTTTATTATCTTTTTGTTTTCTTATCTTATAATATCCGTTATTTTGCGCCCATATTCCTACGCTTACTTTATTATCTGCAATTAATTCTTTTAGTGCAATATCTTTTAATTGTTGATAAGTAATCAATTCTTTTTGTTTGTTTTCCATTGTTTTAATTTAAGTAGTGTATTTGTAATTTATATATTTTATAGTGTTATAGTAATGTTTCCCTATATAAGTAAACCGAATTTAAAGCAGCCAAAAATAAAAATTCAAAAATTCAAAACCGTACTTTTCGGGTGAAATAATAGTTGTATCTGCTTACTGAATAATTATTTTACTGTTTCAACTTAAAGCGTCTTTTAAAAAATATATTATTAATTATATATTTCTTTTCCCCTTTCAGAAATAAAGTTCAAAGGTGTAATGCAAATTTAATTTAAGCGATTTTTAAGCACACAATTACACACAATAAATATATTGCATATAATTCAAATAAATGTAGGTTGTAGGGGTTTAAAACAGGTGAGAAAGTCGTTTCAACTTGAATAGCGAAAAATCAACTTTTAATTTTGTAACAGTACAAAGTTAGTGAAATGTCCCGGTCGAATTAAGTAAAATACAGCAATTCGTAAACATAGCACTAAGGTGTGATTTAAAGCAAAATATCCAGTGAAGACCAAAGTAAATTTGGAAATAATTCTTTCAAACGAGAAACGTGGGGGGGGTGCAATTAGTAACAGGTTAAATGTTTTGAGAATATATAATAAAATTATTTTTCAAAAAATAGAAATATATATAATTAATAATTTTCGAGCCGTGCACCGAAATGCAATTCTTTAGTCGTTCAAATAATACATCGGCAATTCTATAAAACCATTATTCTCCGAATCTGATTTTCCGACTGTTTGTAACAGTCAAATATTTTAGATTGGTAATTGCGCATTTATTGATATATAACAAGTTGTAAAGTAATCTTTTGGATAATCCCGAAAATTCGGGTCGTACCAGTGCAGGAATAAAAAACAAAGGCGGTTAAATTTCTCTAATTACATTTTTAACACTATCATTGATATGTAAATAACAAACTTTCTTGAAAATAAATTGTTTTAGTTATTTATTTCTGTTCAATTGCAATTGTATTGATTAATGAGATATATAGTTTCTATTGTTTAATTCTAATACAGAAAATTATGAAAAATAAAATTAGTAATCTATCATTAGAATATCCTGATAATAACCATTTTACAGAAAGAAAGTCAAATAAAAGTGACACTGAAATAAATCCACCAAATATAAGACAACCAGTTCGTACACCTGCTCCGCGTATACCACGTACTCCTGGTAAATAAAACAGTTAGAATAAGAATTTAAAATGGTTATTTTTTAAAAATCACAGGAGATGGGCGTTAACAAAAGAGCAATAATTGAAGATCAATACAAACGGCTTCAAGAGGCTTCTTCAAGTTGCTCTACTAATTGCAGATATATAACTTTTGCATTATTAGCAGTCATATGGGGACTCTACGGAAAAGTTGAAGCTTCAATGTACTCAAAGCTCTATGTGTTGTTGGGTCTGCTTATTATTTATCTTATAATAGACACACTCCAATATTTAATTCCAACAATTCTTCATAGATCTGATTTGATAAAGTTACGAGAAGGTGGATTTAGAGTTAATATTCCTGACGAATTTAATAAAGGTGTATTTACTAAAGAAATATCTGACGAAGCCACTCGTAAAACGTTAATTTCCAGATCAAATCAAATAAGTAAAATTACTTATTTTTTATTTATTGCTAAAATCATTTCACTTCTTATTGTTTCCATATTAATTATTTTATTTATAATTAATATGGGTATTAATATTCAACAGTATGTAAAATAGATATATTTAAAATAAAAGCTACTTAGATTAATTTCTGAGTAGCTTTTTATTTTATATCAAAAAGAACAAAACTAGTACTATAATACTTAATAAAAGAGTAGAACAAAATCAACTCATAATTTTTAGGTTTATCACCTTCTTTATTGGTTGGAAAACATTGATCAAAGAATGATATTAATAGTGCTTTTAATTAGATTCATAACACTTTAAAGACTGAATATGTTATTAATGAAATGATTGATAAAATGGAACTTATGTAAAAGAATCTACCAAAATAACTAAACAATTTACCAGCACCAATAATTTCAGCTTTAATTATTTTATTTGTATACAAAGCGTCAATTTGCTTTCCACAATAGATTTCTTCTTTTCGTTTTAATTTGAAGAATCCATATAAATATAAACTTCCTAAAATAATACTTATACCAAAAAGTATAATTGTAATGACAAATAGTTGAACTGCTATTTCATTTTTAGATTTATTATCATTATAAAATGAAATTATTACTGATAAAACAGTTGAAAGCATTATCAAAATTGTCTTAACAAAATCAATTAGTAAAGCAATTTTTTCATTTGAAACTTTTCTGAAATTATCATATACTTCTTTATCAGACATAAATGTAGTGTTAATAGTTTAAAATATAGAATGTAGTGCAAATGTACAATTAATATTTATAATCATTACTCTAATAAAAGTCTGTTAGATTGGATCCTATCAGGTTTTTTGTTTCAATACTTGTTATAAAATTAACTATTTGAATGGTTTTCTAATTGATTTAATTTTTTGATTACTATGAAAATAAGATTAACTTTACACATTATTATTATAAGCTGAAACAAATCAATAATTTAATATAAAATGGAAAAACACGAGCTACTTAGTATTCTTTATTCTGAACGACAAAGATTAGCCGCAAAATATACTAGCCCAGGTTGGAATTATTGGGTATTACTAGGTGCATTAGTTTCTAGTATTTTATATTTTCTTGATCTTGACCCTATAAATAAATTTGTATGGGAAAATGTATTATCTGCTATTTGGTTTCTGATTTTCTGTTTTGTGATTCCAATTTATTCTTTTATGTTATTTGTTAAGAAGAAAAAAGAATTTAAAGAAAGTAAATTGACAGATGTTTCTAAATTATCAAAGAAGCATATGAATATATTGGTTTTAGTTTGTTCAATTATTCTTTTATGTTTATTTGTCTGTATAGGAATTTCTAAAGTAGACATTTATAGCTTTAATTATTCTATAATCACCCTATTGGCTTGTGGATTAATATATATCATTTGTATATATGGCTCTATTCAAACCTGTTTTCACAAACTTAGATTTGGGTATATATTTGGCAGTCTACTATTTGTGAGCATTTTAAGCACATTAAAAATACTTTTTAGTTTTTATGCAGAAAATTGGACAGGTACAGAATTTAAATTTGCTGTAATTATGATTGTAGCTACTACTATTATTATTTGCCTCTTTAATCTAAGTAAAAATGATCTTTCAAGCATTGATAAACTTATTGATAATACTATAAATACTGATTATGTAGATGCTGATTCAACATTAAAATTGCTAAGTATTATTACTATTGATTATTCTATTAAATCAATTTATAAAGATAAAATAAATTACGCCATTTCAAAGAAATATTTTATTGAAGGTCTTTTGAAAGAAATTGATAAACTATTTAAAGAATTACAAAAAGTTAATTTTTTAAGTCCAGAAGCTAATGAAATTAAAGCTAACTATACAAACAAAATCATAGAAATACAAAATGTCATTGTAGAAATTAAAGATATATTTAGTGCTCTTGTACCAAGTATAACAGATGCACATTCATATATTGGAAATGATAATTCTAAATTAAAACAATTATCTATAGTTGCTATTGAACTCACAGATATATATAAATACATTAGTGATTTAACAGATTCAGTACTGTCAAAAATAGACAGAATGCAAGAATTATTAGATATATGCTCTAACTGCGAACATAATATAGCAAACTGTAAAGACAAATGTTCATCAAATAAAGAAACATACTGAAAATACTATGATAGAAAAACTAACTTTTCATTAAGTTTTTCAAAGGAAATATTGTTCCCTTTTTTATTTGGTGGAAAACATAGATCAAAGAATGATATTAATAGTGCTTTCATTAGTATATGTTATTTAAACTTTATATTTACATATATTTGAACTTTTGACAATAGAAATGTTTCTAATTCTTCATAAGTCATTTCAATATCTTTATTTGTTGTGATTTTTAAAAATATAGCACATATTGCATTTGAGTTTTTATTATATCCGTCACCAAAATAGAATGTAAATTTAATGCTATTATCTAAGTATGTTTTATAAACTTCTCTCCCATTTGATTTTTCAAGATATTCATCAACAAAATCTTTATTAATTTCACGTTGTTCATATAAGCGCAAAATTAAAGAATTAAGAATATATAATGAATTCATAAATGAAGTATAAGCATCTTGTCTTTTGGAATAATCATTTTGTTTTTTCCAAATTACATAACCAAATCCACCTAGAATTCCACCAACGACTAAACCAATAATTATTCCTGATAAAACTGTATTCCAAAATATAACACTATCTATGTACATAATATTGAAGATGGTTTAAATATAAATTTGTTCAATTTCTTTTTTAATTACTGATTTTGCATTCAAATCTAAATAACTCTTTCTAAGTTCACCGTTAATATTTATATATAGGATTGTTTTAAAATAGTTAGTATTAATATTGTGATTTGAATTATAAATATATCTTTGACAATCATTATAATCATCAACCCATATATTTAACCATCCAATTATTTCACCATCAAAAGAATAATTATTAATTATATCTTTATCTTCATCTAACATAACCCCGAAGTGTTTATTATTCTTTTCGTCAAAATGATATATAAAATAATCACGTGGAATTTGTTTTACAAACTGTTTTGTTAATTTTTTACCGCCTATTTCAACTGTTTTGATTGTTACTGGATTATTTTTAAATTTAATTTCCATAATATTACAAATTTAGTTTGTTATAATTTAAGTGCTTCTTCTTGTCCAATTAAAGTTTTCAAATCAAATAGTTTTGTTGAGCCACAATTGGGACAAATAACAGCAGCTACAAACTTATAAGTAAGTAAATTTTCAATTGTTGGTTTTTCTTTATTCCTGTTTATACTGACTAATTGAAATTCTAATTCGTTAGTAATTAAATCATCGCAACCACATTCAAGACAAATTTTACCAACATTTTTTTCATTTAATGCTTTCTTAATTAATTCTAGTTTTTCATTTGAATATTTCATAATATTAATTTTTTAGTTAGTACCGCAAATGTACAAATAAAAATTAATAAATGTTATTCACAATAAAAAAGCCTGTTAGATTTGATACTAGCAGGCTTTCTTTTTTCAATGTATATGTGTAAACTTTTTATTGTACTTCTAATAAGTAGTATGTACTTTTTTTGCACCAACGGACAAAAAGGAGCATTAATTGCTTTTTCTTTGTAGAAAAAGATGAATATAACTTATTTCCTACATATTCCGGAGCATACCCACCCACTTTAGAATAGAGACTTTTCAGTTTCAAACTGAAAGTTGACCATTCAAAACCACGTTTTTCATATCCGTTTGCCCTAAAAATAGGTATCAAACAGGATGAA
>Ga0209511_1002757_pt1 | contig 14013 bp, 10 predicted proteins | sample SSSSmetaG_FD_184141 | JGI IMG/M metagenome (GOLD analysis project Ga0209511, IMG submission 184141) | Glacier valley bacterial and archeal communities from Borup Fiord, Nunavut, Canada, to study Microbial Dark Matter (Phase II) - ​SSSS... | ecosystem: Environmental > Aquatic > Freshwater > Ice >...
TCCCAATTCGTTTAAATGTTCTCTGCTTACAATTTTCGAACGCATTTTTGTGAGATAACCTTCGTCACCTGCAGGAGCTTTACTGAACAAATGTGCAGCAATTACGGAGCTCAACATCGCGTCGCCTAGAAATTCAAGACGCTCAAAGTTAATAGCGTTTCCCTTCTCGTCTTGTTTATTAGAAGAACGATGCGTAAATGCTTTTTTGAAGTAATCAAGATTTTTTGGCACAAAGCCTAAAATTTCACTTAGAGAATCAAAAAAAATCCCGTCTTCAAGAGAACGGGATTTCGAAAATATTTTTCTAATTATACGCATTTGTGTTTATAATTAGAAAACTAGTTTTTTTACCAATACACAAGCATTATGTCCTCCAAAACCAAAAGTGTTACTCATCAAGACATTTACATCTCTTTTTTGGGCAACATTAAAAGTAAAGTTTAATTTAGGATTAATGTTTTCATCATCGGTAAAATGATTGATTGTTGGAGGGATAATTCCGTATTTTATTGACAGGATCGAAGATATCGTTTCAATAGCTCCAGCAGCACCAAGTAAATGTCCCGTCATAGATTTTGTCGAATTCAAATTCATGGTATAAGCATGCTCGCCAAAAACGTGTTCGATAGCCTTAGATTCTGCCAAGTCACCAAGAGGTGTAGAAGTTCCGTGCATATTCACGCCATCAACATCGGTAGGTTTTAGTCCTGCATCTCTTAAACAGTTTAACATCACGTTTTTTGCACCCAATCCTTCTGGATGTGGAGCTGTGATATGGTATGCATCTGCCGACATTCCACCGCCACCAATTTCGCAATAAATAGTTGCTCCACGGGCTATGGCATGTTCGTATTCTTCAAGGATTAAAGCACCGGCTCCTTCACCCAAAACAAAACCATCACGGTCTTTGTCCATTGGTCTGGATGCTGTTTTTGGATCGTCATTTCTGGTCGAAAGGGCGTGCATGGCATTAAATCCTCCCATTCCGGCAATCGTTACTGCTGCTTCTGAACCACCAGTTACCATTGCGTCTGCATGACCCAATCGAATATAATTAAAAGCATCAATAATAGCGTTTGTAGAGGAAGCACAAGCCGAAACGGTCGTGAAATTTGGACCTCTGAAACCGTATTTGATCGAAATATGACCACCAGCGATATCGGCAATCATTTTTGGTATAAAAAAGGGATTAAATCGTGGTGTTCCATCGCCTTTGGCAAAATCAAGCATTTCGTTTTGAAATGTTTCTAATCCTCCAATTCCGGATCCCCAGATAACACCAACTCTGTCTTTATCTAATTTTTCTAAATCGAAACCAGCATCTCGCACGGCTTCTTCTGAAGCAACTATTGCATATTGTGCATAACGATCCATTTTTCGCGCTTCTTTTCTGTCAATGAAATCTTCAACATTGAAGTTTTTCACCTCGCAGGCAAAATGGGTTCTAAATTTTGAAGGATCATAATACGTTATTGGAGCTGCTCCACTAACACCATTAATAAGACCGTTCCAATATTCCTGAACGTTATTTCCAATAGGAGTAAGAGCGCCTAAACCTGTAACAACAACTCGCCTTAATTCCATAATTAATTATTATTAGTATTTTTAAACGAATAAAACCCATGCTTTCTTGCTGAATTAATGTCACAAAAGAGCCATGGGTATTATATTATAAATATCATTTTGATTGAAATTCAATCCGGAATTTAATTTTAGAAAATAATAACACCCGTTTGCAATGATGCTAACGGGTGTTTTGTTTATTATTTCTTAGCTTCTTCGATATAAGAAATCGCTTGACCTACAGTGGCAATGTTTTCTGCTTGATCGTCTGGAATTTGGATATCAAATTCTTTTTCGAATTCCATAATAAGCTCTACAGTGTCTAATGAGTCAGCTCCTAAATCATTAGTGAAGCTAGCTTCTGTTACAACTTCGTTTTCGTCAACGCCTAATTTGTCTACGATAATCGCTTTTACTCTTGATGCAATGTCTGACATAATCTTTAATTTTAAAATTTAATTTGTTGGCAAAAATAAAAAACTTTATTTTAAAACAACTATTTAGTTAATAAATGTGACAGCTAATTTAGAAAATAAATTTCACAAAGAGGTCGCAATGTTATTTATTATCACTTTTTATTCTTTTTTTTGCAGAATTGAAATATTTTAGAATATGAAAAAAATTGTAATTTTTGCCTCAGGATCGGGTACTAATGCTGAAAACATTATAAAACATTTTAAAAATTCCAGTGTTGGAGAAGTTGTTTTTGTCTTTACAAATAACCCAAAAGCGTATGTAATTGAGAGAGTGAAAAACTTTGCAGTTCCAACAGAAATTTTCACGAAACAAGAATTAATCGAAGGTAAAGTATTACAAAAACTAAGCGCTATTCAACCTGATTTGATAGTTCTAGCCGGATTTTTATTGAAATTCCCGGAATCTATTGTCAAAACCTACTCCAATAAAATTATAAACGTACATCCAGCATTGCTTCCCAAATACGGTGGAAAAGGGATGTATGGAATGAATGTGCACAAAGCCATTGTTGAAAACAAGGAAAAGGAAACTGGAATTACCATTCATTTTGTCAATGAGAATTATGATGAAGGAAATATTATTTTCCAAAAAAGGGTTACCGTGTTAATTACGGATACGCCAGAAGTTGTCGCTGAAAAAATACACGAACTGGAGCAGCAACACTTTCCATCGATAGTAGAAGAAGTCCTAAATTCAAAAAGTTAAAAATTGGAACACGACGTACATATCTATACTGATGGCGCTGCCAAAGGAAATCCCGGTCGCGGTGGTTACGGCGTTGTTATGGAACTCGTGGGAACGCCTCATAAAAAGGAATTCTATGAAGGTTTCCGTCATACTACCAATAATAGAATGGAATTACTGGCCGTAATCGTGGGTCTCGAAAAATTGAAAAATCCGAACATGAAAGTTCTGGTAGTGTCAGATTCTAAGTATGTTGTGGATTCTGTTTTGAAGAAATGGGTTTTTGGCTGGGAGAAAAAAGGGTTTACAGGAAAAAAAAATCCTGATTTATGGAAACGGTTTCTTGTGGTTTACAGAAAACACCAGGTCGATTTCAAATGGATAAAAGGGCATAACAACCATCCTCAAAACGAGCGTTGCGATGAATTGGCAGTTTTTGCATCCAGTCAAAAAACACTTTCCGTGGATGTTTTTTATGAAAAGGAAGAAGATAAGCTTTTATAGCAACTGCTAATTCATACATATTCAAATTTTTACAGCGCCGTTTTGTTTTCATTTCAAATAAACTTTTACGGTGTAAGTAGATGCTTTCGATGTTTTACTTCGCCTTAAGATTCCCTTAAAGGTTTCTATTACAGGCTATTTCTTGTTCTAATCCTATGTAAATTTGTTTAATTAAATTTAAATAAGATGAAAAAAGTAGTTTTTGTTCTCGTAGGATTAGCTCTTTTTGGTTGCAAGAAAGGAGAAGCTAAAGAAGATTTCTCAACAAAACCCATTGCAGAGAAATCGGACCTTGCCAAAAAAGCAGATAATTTCTTTAAATCTATTTCAACTGTCGAAAGCACTACGATAGCGCAGAATAAAATTGACTTGGGAAAGAAATTGTACTATGACAAAGCCTTGTCAAAAAACGGAACCGTAAGTTGTAATTCCTGTCACAATCTGGCTACTTTTGGGGTTGACAACAAATCATTTTCTGTTGGAGACACAAAAGAATTAGGAGGAAGAAATTCTCCGTCGTCAATTTATGCGTTTTTGCACGGAGTACAGTTTTGGGATGGTCGTGCCAAAGATGTCGAAGAACAGGCTGGCGGCCCGCTTTTGAATCCAGTAGAACATGGAATTCCAAACGAAGCATTTCTAGAAAATAAATTAAGAGCGATTGCTGAATATCAAACCGATTTTAAAAGTGTGTTTCCAAATGATAAAGAACCAATAACTTTTGCCAATCTAACCAATGCTATTGGGGCATTTGAACGCCAACTAGCGCCAGAAAGTAAATTTGACAACTATTTAGACGGCAATGATGAGGCTTTAAACAATCAAGAGAAAAAAGGCTTAACTGCTTTTATTGACAATGGTTGTATTACTTGTCATAGTGGTGTTGCAGTAGGAGGTCAATTGATACAAAAATTCGGTTTGTTTGGAGATTATGCCAAATTTACACACAGCAAAAAAATAGATATGGGTGTTTATGACAGAACAAAAAAAGCAGGAGACCAGTTTATGTTTAAAACGCCAAGCTTAAGAAATGTCGAAAAAACATATCCTTATTTCCACGATGGTTCCGTCGCTTCACTCAAAGAATCCATAAAAATAATGGGGAAATTACAAGTTAATAAAGATTTAACGGAAACAGACATTAATGATATTGAATCATTTTTGAAAACACTGACAGCAGATGTTGATTCCAAATACAAAGGATAAATAATTTTTTGTCCCATTTTGAATTTTTTTGATTGCAATTTTTTAAAGGTCTGGCATTTATTTGCCAGGCCTTTTTTGTAAAAAGAAAGACGATTTATGAAATAATCTGTTTTTATACTTCAAACTTATAAACTATCTTTGCCGCTTAATTCGAAACTCATATAATGAATAAATTATTAATTGTTGGAACCGTTGCTTTCGACGCTATTGAAACGCCTTTTGGAAAAACAGATAAAATACTTGGTGGAGCTGGAACTTACATAGGTCTTTCGGCTTCTAATTTTAATCTTCAATCTGCTATTGTTTCTGTGGTTGGCGATGATTTTCCACAAGAATATTTAGATTTATTGACCGATAGAAACATCGATATTTCAGGTCTTGAAGTGGTCAAAGGAGGAAAAACTTTTTTTTGGAGCGGTTTATATCACAATGACTTGAATTCCAGAGACACTTTGGCGACTGAGTTGAATGTATTGGCTGATTTTCAACCAAAAGTTCCTCAAAATTTTAAAACTGCCGACGTGGTAATGCTTGGAAACTTGCATCCCTTAGTACAAAGCAGTGTTTTGGACCAAATGGATGTTAAACCAAAATTAGTAGTTTTGGACACCATGAATTTCTGGATGGATTGTGCATTGCCGGAATTATTGGATGTTATCAAACGAGTGGATGTTATCACCATCAACGATGAAGAAGCAAGACAACTTTCGGGAGAATATTCATTGGTAAAAGCGGCTCTAAAAATTCACGCAATGGGGCCAGAATATGTGGTGATTAAAAAAGGAGAACACGGCGCGTTGTTGTTTCACGACGGTCAAATTTTCTTTGCTCCGGCATTGCCATTGGAAGAAGTTTTTGATCCAACAGGAGCAGGAGACACATTTGCAGGCGGATTTGCAGGATATTTAACGCAAAGCGAAAACGTATCTTTTGAAAATATGAAAAACGCCATTATTTATGGTTCAAATTTAGCTTCATTCTGTGTCGAAAAATTTGGAACAGAGCGAATGGTTGGCCTTGAAAAAGATGAAATAATTGCAAGATTGCAGCAATTCAAATCATTGACCCAGTTTGATATAGAATTGTAATACAAAACATGGAAGCCTCGAAAACGGGGCTTTTTTTGTTTAGTGCCAAAACATAAATTTTTAAATCATTAAGGAATTTTGTAAATTAAAACTTAATTACTTTAACATTCAAAGTCGGACAATTTATTTGTCAAATAATACAACTAACTACAACAACAAAACAATGAGCGACGCAATTAAACACGAATGTGGCATTGCCCTTTTAAGATTAAAAAAACCGTTGGAATTCTACAAAGAAAAATACGGTTCTGCTTTCTACGGAATACAAAAAATGTATCTCCTTATGGAAAAGCAACACAATCGCGGGCAAGATGGAGCGGGATTTGCAAGCATAAAATTGGATGTCGAACCAGGAGAACGCTACATCAGTCGCGTGCGTTCGAATGATGCGCAACCTATTCAACATGTTTTCGCCCAGATAAACGACAGGATAAACGAGGAATTGGCATCAAACCCAGAATATTTGGATGATGTAGCGTTGCAAAAAAGCAAAATCCCGTATTTAGGGGAATTGTTTTTGGGACACGTTCGTTACGGAACTTTTGGAAAAAACAGCATCGAAAGCGTTCACCCATTTTTACGTCAAAATAATTGGATGCATCGAAATCTGATTTTGGCGGGAAATTTCAATATGACTAATGTAAAAGAACTTTTTCAGAGTCTTGTTGATTTAGGACAGCATCCAAAAGAAATGGCAGATACTGTTACGGTAATGGAAAAAATTGGACACTTCTTGGACGACGCAGTAACTGATTTGTACCAAGAATGTAAAAACAACGGCTTGACAAAAAGAGAAGCATCGCCGGTAATTGCCGAAAAATTAGATGTCGCCAAGATTTTGACAAGAGCGTCAAAAAACTTGGACGGTGGTTATGCCATGGCGGGACTTTTGGGTCATGGTGACGCTTTTGTTTTTAGAGATCCAGCAGGAATTCGTCCCGCTTATTTTTACGAAGATGACGAAATTGTGGTTGTCGCTTCGGAACGTCCGGTTATTCAAACGGTTTTCAATGTAGATTTCGATAAAGTGCAAGAATTGCAACCAGGGAATGCTTTAATTATCAAGAAAAATGGAACAGTAACCGAACAAGAAATTCTTCCACCAACAGTTAAAAAAGCATGTTCTTTCGAAAGAATTTATTTCTCTCGTGGAAGCGATGCCGAAATATACCAAGAAAGGAAAAACCTTGGAAAACTTATTCTTCCTGCAGTTTTAGACGCCATCGACAATGACACTGATAACACCGTTTTCTCATATATTCCGAATACAGCCGAAACTTCTTTCTACGGAATGGTCGAAGCTGCCCAAGATTTTTTGAATCAAAGGAAAAACAATTACATTCTCGAAAATAGGAAAAAATTAACCAAGGAAAAGCTCGAGGAAATTCTTTCGGTAAAAATCAGAACCGAAAAAGTAGCCATCAAAGATGCAAAACTAAGAACTTTCATCACGGAAGACAGCAGCAGAAATGATTTGGTTGCCCACGTTTACGATGTTACTTATGGAGTGATAAAACCAACAGATAATCTGGTAATTATAGATGACAGTATTGTGCGCGGAACAACGCTAAAAATGAGCATCATCAAAATGATGGATCGTTTGAAACCAAAAAGTATTGTTGTGGTTTCATCGGCGCCTCAAATTAGGTATCCAGATTGTTATGGAATTGACATGGCAAAACTCGAAGGATTGGTGGCATTTCAAGCCGCATTAGAATTACTAAAAGACAGAAATTTGTATCATATTGTCGATGAAGTTTATACCAAATGTAAACTACAAGAAGATTTGCATGATAATGACGTAGTCAATTTTGTTACTGAAATCTATGCGCCATTTGAGCCACAGGAAGTTTCGGATAAAATTGCGCAACTATTGAGTTCACCGGAAATCAAAGCCGAAGTAAAAATTATTTTCCAAACCGTTGAGAATTTACATATCGCTTGTCCAAAGAATTTAGGAGATTGGTACTTCACCGGGGATTATCCAACTCCCGGAGGCAATCGTGTTGTAAATAAGGCGTTTATGAATTTTTACGAAGGAAAAAATGCAAGAGCTTATTAAAAGAGACGATAATTTAGCATTTAATCGAGTATTATTGTATTTCATCTAATTTATTTGTTGAAAGCGTATCGTGATTATATCTTTGACTCACCATAATATTAGTAGGTTAAGTTTATGGTAGATTTGGGGCAAAAAGGGTGAAAGCAATTTCACCTTTTTTATTGGAGTAAAGTCAAGGATTTTTTAGACAAAAAAATAGACGAACAAACTTTTCAGTCTATTCGTCTATTATCTAAAAGTCTATTTTGTTATAAGACTATTTCTCTACAGCATATCTTCTAGCCACTTCTGTCCAGTTGATTACATTAAAGAAAGCTTCAATATAATCCGGTCTTCTGTTTTGGTAGTTCAAATAATATGCGTGTTCCCAAACATCCATTCCTAAAATTGGAGTTCCACCACAACCAACACCTGGCATCAAAGTATTGTCTTGATTTGGCGTTCCGCAAACTTCTAATTTTCCGTCTTTTACACACAACCAAGCCCATCCTGAACCAAATTGAGTTGCTCCGGCTTTGGCGAAAGCAGCTTTAAAAGTATCAAAAGAACCAAAAGCACTTTCAATTCCTGCCAATAATTCTCCTGTTGGCAATCCGCCACCGTCTGGCGACATCACTGTCCAAAACAAACTGTGATTAAAATGTCCACCGCCGTTGTTTCGAACAGCCATATTTTTCATATCCAAATTAATCAAAATATTTTCGATAGTTTTTCCTTCCAAGTCAGTTCCTGCAATCGCAGCGTTTACGTTGGTAATATAAGCATTGTGATGTTTTGTATGATGGATTTCCATCGTGCGCGCATCAATATGAGGTTCCAATGCATCATACGCATAAGGTAATTGTGGTAATTCAAAAGCCATAATATTGTTGTTTAAATGATTTATAAATATTTTATTCAAAATTAAACAATTAACTTTGGAAATGGTAATTCTATTTCGTTATAGTTTTATTAAATAAATTGATGGTGGTTTTTTTTGGAGCTTTTTCCAGCTATTCGTTGCAATCTTTTCTTTTTTTAAAGAAAAAAAAGAAAAGGATTTCCACTGCTATCTGGGCTAGGGCATTCCGGGCGAGGAAGCAAATCTGAAATCAAAAATCATTAATCTTCAATCAAAAATCTAAATGCAAAGTCCATCATTCTCAATATACGACGCGTCGGCAGGATCCGGAAAAACGTATGCGCTTGTCAAAGAATACCTGAAAATTATTCTCGTTGCAAAGAAAAATGATGCTTATCGCAACATTCTCGCTATCACGTTTACCAACAAAGCGGTTCACGAAATGAAAAGCAGAATTGTCGGCAGTTTGTCTGAATTTGCCAAAGAGGAGCCTAGCGAAAAAGCACAGGATTTAATGCGACATTTGGCTATTGAAACCGAGCTTTCCACCATTCAAATCAAAACTAAATCTCAGCAAATCATCAAGCATATTATCCATAATTATGCTGCTTTTGATATTTCAACGATTGATAAATTCACCCACAAAGTCATTCGTGCTTTTGCCCACGATTTAGGTTTACCAATGACTTTTGAAGTGACATTGGATACCGAAAATTTACTGATTGAAGCAGTTGATGCAATTATTGCACAAGCCGGTGAAGACGAAACTTTGACCAAATTACTCATCGATTTCACTATGGAAAAAACCGATGACGATAAATCTTGGGACATTTCTCGTGAGATTCTCGAAACCGGTCGTTTGGTTCTGAATGAAAACAACAGAAATGAAATCACCCATTTTCAAGATAAATCAATTGCTGAATTTGTCGAGATAAAAGATAAGCTCGCCGAGGCCTGCAAAGTTTTGGAAAAAGAAAACACAGCATTTGCCGAAAGCACTTTGCTATTAATCGCGACAAATGGAATTGACACCAAATCATTTTCTGGAGGCTATTTTCCAAAACATTTGCAAAGCATTCAGGAAGGAAAATTCAATCCGAAAAATAAAACCTACCACGAACCTGAAGATATAAAGATCAATAAAACCGCCAAGGACGGCGCTTTAATTGAAAACATAATTCCGGAATTATTAAAGATTCTCGATCTTATTTATAAAAATTTTGAAAAGCGGGATTTCTACAAAGCATTCCTAAAAAACATAACACCTTTATCTTTGCTAAATACTGTCAGCAATGAATTGGCTAAAATTCAGGAAGAACAAAACGTGCTTTCCATTTCGGAATTTAACGCCATAATTCACCGTGAAATTCAAAACCAGCCAGCGCCTTTTATTTATGAACGATTGGGCGAGCGTTATCGTCATTTTTTTATCGATGAATTTCAGGATACATCCGAAATGCAATGGCAAAATTTGATTCCGCTGATTGACAATGCAACTTCTAGCGAAATTGATGGCGAAAAAGGAACTTTGATGATTGTTGGCGATCCAAAACAATCCATTTACCGTTGGCGTGGAGGAAAAGCCGAGCAGTTTATCGAGTTGAGCAAAGACCATAATCCCTTCAATAATCCCGAGAAAGTTTTAGAACATTTAGATAAAAATTACCGTAGTTATTCGCAAATAATCGAGTTCAATAATGATTTTTTTAAATTATTGTCCAGCGAATTTTTGCACGAAGATTACAAAGATTTATACGAAAATCACAGCCACCAAAAAAGCAATGCGAAAACAGGTGGTTACGTCAATATTTCTTTCATTCCAAAAATTGAAGAGAGCGAAGACGATGAAGAAGCTTTGGACAAAACCGAATTGTATTTATTGGCCACTTTAAATACCATTCAGAAAGTTCAAAAGCAAGGTTTTGAATACAAAGACATTGTTATTTTGACTCGAAAACGCAGTCACGGAATTGCTGTTGCCAATTATTTGACCGAGCAAGGAATTCCGCTTTTGTCCTCGGAAACCTTGATGATTCAAAATGCCACCGAAGTTCGATTTATCATTCATTTATTAAAATATTTGAAAAACAGTTCCGACTTAGAAGCAAAAGCTCATTTTCTTCATTATGTCGCCGACAACATTCAAAATCAATTCCCAGTTCACGATTTTATCGCCCAAGGAATGGACAAGAAAAAAGAAATGGAATTTGAAAATTGGTTAACTAATTTTGACATTTCGCTTTCGTTTCAGGACATTCGAAAAAAGTCACTTTATGAATCGGTGGAAACGATAATAAGTAAATTTCTTCGCTCCCAAAACGGGAACGCCTATGTCCAATATTTCTTAGATATCGTTTTAGAACGTGACATTCGAAACCAAGCCGGAATTTCAGATTTCTTGAATTATTGGGACAAAAATGCGGAGAAATTCAGCATTCCGTCGCCAGAGGGCAATAATGCGGTTCGAATAATGACCATCCACAAATCAAAAGGATTGGAGTTTCCAGTTGTGATTATGCCTTTCGCTGAAGAAGATTACTCTAGAAGTCCAAAAGATAAATTATGGATTAATGCAGAAGCAGATGATTTTGGCTTGTCGAAAGTTTTAATCGACAATAGCAAGGCCGTCGAAGGTTTTGGCGAGCAAGCAAAACTGGTTTATAATCAAAAATCACAAGAAGAATTGTTGGACAATGTCAATGTTTTGTACGTTGCATTAACACGTGCCGAAGAACAGTTGTATATCATTTCTCAAAATTTGAAACCTAAAAAAGATGGGGATTACCCAAGCAATATGGCTTCATTTTTTATTAAATATTTGGTAAATGAGCACGTTTTTGAAGAAGACAAATTGGAATATGAATTTGGAAATCCTATTAAATTATCAACAGAAAAGAAACACGTTGACACAACGAAAACCATTCCATTGGTAAGTGAAGTTTTGAATCCAAAAAACATCAAAATCGCGCAACGAGAATCACTAATGTGGGGAACTCATCAACAAGAAGCCATAGAATATGGAAATGTTGTTCACGAAATTTTATCTTTCGTAAAAACTAAAGCCGATGTGGATTTGGCCATTACAAAAGCTGTCGAAAGTGGATTAATCAACTTCAATCAAAAGGGCTTGGTTTATAAAACGATTCAAGAAATTGTCAATCATACGGAACTTTCAGTTTGTTTTACTGAAGGAAATGAGGTTTTGAATGAGCAAACTATTATTCAAAAACTTGGAAAAACCATCAAACCAGACCGAATGGTTTTGACGAAAGACAAGGAAGTTTATTTATTGGATTATAAAACGGGATTGCACAATCCAAAATACCAATTACAATTAGAAACCTACCAAAATGCGATTGAATTGATGGGTTATAAAGTGGTAAAAAAATCGCTTATCTATATTGGAGAACAAATCAATGTGGTAAATTTGTAAAAACTTAAGGAATTAAACAAGAAATAAAATATGTACGGAAAAATAAAAGAATACCTGCAAACGGAACTTCAAACTATTGAAGACAACGGAATTTTTAAAAAAGAGAGAATCATTACTTCACCACAAGGAGCCGAAATTATGGTTAACGGCGAAAAGGTCCTAAATTTTTGTTCCAATAATTATTTGGGACTTTCATCACATCCCGAAGTAATTAAAGCGGCCAAAGATGCGATGGATACACATGGTTTCGGAATGTCCTCAGTTCGCTTTATTTGTGGAACGCAGGACATTCACAAAACATTGGAAAAAAAGATTTCGGAATTCTACGGAACCGAAGACACGATTTTATATGCAGCGGCTTTTGATGCCAATGGAGGAGTTTTCGAACCTTTGCTTAACGAAAACGATGCTATAATTTCGGATAGTTTGAACCACGCTTCCATTATTGACGGAGTTCGTTTGTGTAAAGCAGCTCGTTATCGTTATGAGAATAGCAATATGGAAGATTTGGAACAACAATTAATCAAAGCCAATGAGGTTGGAGCGCGTTTCAAACTTATTGTAACCGACGGCGTTTTCTCTATGGACGGAGTTGTCGCTCCATTAGACAAAATTTGTGATTTGGCCGACAAATATGATGCAATGGTTATGGTAGATGAATGTCACGCCGCCGGATTCATAGGCGCCACAGGAAAAGGAACACTTGAAGCCAAAGGTGTAATGGGAAGAGTTGACATAATTACGGGAACTCTTGGAAAAGCGCTCGGCGGCGCAATGGGTGGTTATACTACGGCCAAAAAAGAAATTATTGAATTGTTGCGTCAACGTTCAAGACCTTATTTGTTTTCAAATTCATTGGCCCCGGCTATTGTAGGAGCTTCCATCAAGGTATTCGAATTATTGGAAAAGGACACAACACTAAGAGATAAATTGGAATGGAACACGAATTATTTCAAGGCAGGAATGAAAAAAGTAGGATTCGATATTGTAAATGGTGACTCAGCCATAGTTCCTGTAATGCTTTATGACGCTAAATTGGCCCAAAATATGGCTAATGAACTCTTGAAAAAGGGTATTTATGTCATTGGATTCTTTTTTCCGGTCGTTCCAAAAGATAAAGCAAGAATTAGGGTTCAATTGTCGGCTTCCCATACGCAGGAACATCTTGATAAAGCCATAAATGCTTTTATTCAAGTTGGAACGAATCTAAATGTTGTATAATACCCACTTTTGTTCGCTTTTTATGTGATTTTATTTTGTAGTTAAAAAATTACGTATTACTTTTGTTTAAAATTAACTAAATTGTAATTAAATTAATTTAAGTATGAAACATCTTAACAAACTTTTTATTGCCGTAATGATGGTGATGGCTTTAAGCTCTCACGCACAAAACGACAACAACCCATGGGCATTGTCTTTTGGGGTTAACGCAGTTGACACACGAACAAGTGCAGGTGGAGGAAAGAATTGGTTGGACCGACATTTTTCTCAGGCTTTCAATGTAAGTGAAAACTGGAACATCCTACCTTCTGTATCTTATCTTAGCATTGCTAGATCAGTTGGAAACAATTTTTCTGTTGGACTTCAAGGGTCTATTAATAAAATTGATAAATATGTAGTTTTTGACCCTACTTCACCAGTTAGAAATGGTGCTGGGTATGCAGTATCTAATCCTGGAGATTTGATGTATTATGGTATTGACGCAAATGTGAAATACAGTTTTATGTCTTTTCTTAAATCTAAAGTTATTGATCCTTCCTTAACTCTTGGTGGAGGTTATACTTTTTTTGGTGATAACAGTTATGGGACTGTTAATCCAGGAGCTGGTTTAACTTTCTGGTTTACTGAAAACGTAGGTTTGGCTTTAGCGACTACTTATAAAAAATCATTTGGAGATAGAGAAACTAACGGTATGGTTGATTCTCCTTCTCATTTTCAACACACTGCAGGTATCACTTTCCAATTTGGAGGTAAAGATACTGACGGAGACGGAATTTATGACAAAGATGATGCTTGTCCAGAAGTTGCTGGTTTAAAACAATTCAACGGATGTCCTGATACTGACGGAGATGGAATTATCGACGGAAGTGATGCTTGTCCAGATGTATTTGGTTTAGCTGCATTAAACGGATGTCCTGACACTGACGGAGACGGA